>Ga0209737_10000073_pt1 | contig 88162 bp, 86 predicted proteins | sample TergutCu122P3_FD_187284 | JGI IMG/M metagenome (GOLD analysis project Ga0209737, IMG submission 187284) | Cubitermes ugandensis P3 segment gut microbial communities from Kakamega Forest, Kenya - Cu122 P3 (SPAdes) (version 2) | ecosystem: Host-associated > Arthropoda: Insects > Digestive system...
CTTTTTGTGGAACTTTTTGTGCACGCAAAAAGTTCCCCGCCGGAGGCAACGGCGCCCGGAGGGCGAAAGAAAAACTTCGCCTTAGCGACAAGGCCCCCCCGCCCGGAGGGCAAAAAAACACCTTCGCCGGAGGCGACACCCCCAACCCCCCTACCCCCTTACTCCTTCACTCTTTTAGGCAACGCCAAACACTGCAAACGGACAAAACCCTGCTGCACCTGGACGTCGCTGATGCGCACCGTGCAACGCGTGCCCAATTCCAATGTCCGCCCGTTGGAAAGCTGCAGACAATAATTCTTCTCATCAAAAAACGCTCTGTCCCCAAAGTTTTTTGTGCGAAGCAGCCCCTCTATCCACAGCCCCTCCAACTCCACAAAACAACCCATTTTGGCAAAGGCAACCATCGTCCCCTGGAAATTCTTTCCCATGTGTTTTTCGGCCAAATAAGCACTGCCGCAAGAAAACACATCCCTCTCCAGCGTCATGGCCGAATGCTCCTGCTCGGAGCAATGCTTTGCCAATGAGGCCAAAGCTTTGGTGTCAACGGACAAACGCTTCCTGGCCCAATAGGCTTTCAAAACGCGGTGTACCCATAAATCCGGGTAGCGGCGGATGGGGGAGGTGAAATGCACATAGGCCGATGAGCCAAGGCCATAGTGGCCCTCATTCTTTTCGGAATACACAGCCGGACTCATGGAGCGAAGCAGCAAATGCTCCAACAAACGCTCCGAGGGCTTTCCTCGCACCGCACTCAACAGGCGGCTGAATTCGCGCGGGTTGGGTTTGTCTATGGAAAGGCCCAGGGACTTAAGAGCCTTTGAAAAAATACGCAGCTTCTTTGAGTCTGGCGCTCCATGGCAACGAAAAAGCACCGGCAATGCCCTTCGCTCCGCATAACGTGCCACGGCCTCGTTGGCGCGCAACATAAACGCCTCAATCAACCGGTGGCTTTCCTGCTGGCGACACAAGCGGACACCCACAGGCTCTCCCTTTTTGCATTCCAAATGCCGCTCCGTCAGCTGCAACTCCAATGCCCCTCGCTGGGCGCGCAAAGCATGCAAACGCGAGGCGAGGGCACGCGCATTCTCCAGCATGGGCAGAAAAGGGGAAAGTCGCCTCGTCGGGTTTCCATCAAAACAACGCTGCACCATTTCATAAGTCAGACGGGCCGCGCTTTGGATGGTGGCGGGGTAAATTTCTGTCTCCAAAAAACGCCCCTCCGCGTCCAGCACCATGTCCACCACCAGACAAAGCCTCTCCTCCCCTGGCAATAAGGAGCACATCTGGTTTGAAAGACGCTCCGGAAGCATGGGCAGCACGCCGCCCACCAAATAGACGGAGGTTGCCCTTTCCCGAGCGCACACATCCAACGCACTGCCCTGGGGCACATAGTGGGCTACATCCGAAATGGCTACCCAGAGGCGAAAACCCTCTCCCCTCCGCTCCACATAAATCGCATCGTCAAAATCTTTGGCGTCTTCACCATCAATGGTGACAAAGGGAAGTGCACGCAAGTCTCTGCGCGCGGCATCGCAAGCACGCTCCTCCGGCAACAACTGGGTGGGAATTTTGGAAGCCTGCACCAAGGCCGCTTTGGAAAAACCCAAACCAAACCCTGAATCCTTCACAAGCCCGGAAACAACTGACTCAAAATGAGGCGAACGAAGCCCTTGTTTTAACACAAAAATCTGCCACCTTATTTAAGGCTCTTGAGGCAAAACCGTCACATGTAAACGTAAAGAGCGATCAAACTGCTGAGGACTGACAATCTTCGACAAGAAAAAATCCAACTCCACCACCCCCGGCGTACGAGGAAAAAAGAAAAACTCCTTCTGCACCTCGGTGCCTTGGGTGTCTTTGAGTCGGGAAACCACTTCCCGCAAACCCAAACGCTTGGCGGCAGCAATATCCACTGTCCAAATATAACGAGGTACTTCTGTCAGGCATACCAGCAAGGGCTGATCGCCCTCAAGTATGACGGAGGGGGTTTCTTCCAGCTGGTTGACGGTATAAATGTCCAAACCGTCCCGGGACAGGGCCCTCAGGGTGGGCGCTCGAAGCTCATAACTTTCTACCAGAATCCGCCCGCTCCAGCCCGTTTCTTTTTCCAAAATGCCCGTCACCTGCAAAGTCTGCCCAATGCAGGACTTCAGCTCCTTCGCCCCCTTCCCCTCCAGCCTGAAGGAAACTTGCTGCCATGTCCCCTGCCCGCCCAATATGAGGTTGTAATTCTCTCCCGAAAACTCCAGCACCCCACGCACGGAGGCAAAACCCCGCATGCCTGTCCCCATGCCCGGCGTCGTTATTTGCTGAAGCTCTCCAGGAGACAAAAACTGCAGCTTGGGCTCCACCACCACGGGAGCGGGCGCAGGCTCAGGCTCCATGGACTTGGCGGAATATTTGCGCACATCCACAGTGCCGCCGTAGTTGTGCGTCTTTCGAATGAGTCCACTGACAGAAACCCGGTGCTGGGAATAGGCAGGAAGCACTTCCTGGTCCGGCCCCTGCAACAGGAAATACAACTCACGGCGATCTCTGCCCACCACCTCCAAATAGGGGAAGCCCATATGCAGAAGCAATTTCCCCTTCATGGAGCCTTCTCCTGTCACACCCCGGCCTGAGCCTACCGTCAACACCTGCTCCATTTCACGCCTGTTTAAAGCCGTCATCAGCGCCGGCAACTCGCTGCGCTTGGGTGCAGCCTTGTCGGGCAAGGGGCCAAAAAACATGGCCCCATTCAGCTCCTCCTGCGTCTTGCCCGCAAAGTTTAGCCCGGACTCTTCCAGCGCAAAAAAAGCCGCTTCGGCCCCCATGGCCGCCCTCCTTAGAAAACTTGGCTCATCCATCAAAGGGTTGTCGAATTTTCTGCGCAAAACCTGCTTTGTTGAAGCGGCCTTCGTCGAAGCAGACTTCGCCACAACGGCTTTTGTCGAAGCAAGCTTCGATGAAGTGGGCTTCGTTGAAGCGGCCTTCGTTGAAGTGGCCTTCGTTGAAGCAAGCTTCGTCGAAGCAAGCTTCGTTGAGGCAGCTTTCGCTGGAGCAACCTTGGCTGGAGCAACCTTCGTTGCGGCAACCTTCGCTGGAGCAGCCTTCTTTGAAGTGGCCTTCCCTGGAGGCGTCTTCAGGCGTGGCTTTTGGGTTTTGGCCAAAACCACCTTGGTTTTTTTTGCGCTGGTTTTTGAAAGCTTCTTCACCGCCGCCTGCTTTTGGGCAGCAAGCTTCGCAGCAGCAGCGCCGGGTTTTGCGGGTTTTGGTTTTTTGGGTGAAACAGAAGCTCTCGTCTTCTTTTTTAAACTTTGGCCCGAAACCGCTTTCTTTTTCCCTCCCACTTTGGGGGGAGTTGCCTTTGGGGAGGAAACTTTTCGGGTCTGGTTCTTTTTTGAAGAGGCGGACTTGGCTGCAGACTTAACCTTCTTGCTGGCCACGCTTTCTCCTTAATCAATGAAAGCCGATATGCATTGAGTTAGGGTGTTGTTTTTTTCCCCTCGTAACGAGTGCAAAGCGGGTTGTCAATCTAAAATACCTCGTTTTTTGCTTGTGGATGGGGTTGGAATGCCCAAGGGTTTGTGGCAAGGAGAGGAGCGCCTATGAATTCAGTGGACACATTTCCTTCTGCTCTGAAGCTCCTTGAAAAATATGCTCAGGCTGAGCTTCCAACGCGGTGGGGAAATTTTGCCATTCTGGTTTTTCGAGAAAAGTCAACAGGCGTCGAGCATTTGGCTTTGGTTCGCGGAAATGTGCGCGGCGTTGAAAACCTTGTGACACGGCTCCATTCAGAATGTCTGACAAGTGAGGTGCTGGGCAGTCTGCGCTGTGACTGCAAAGCCCAGCTGGATTGGGCCATGGACTACATTGCTCAAAAAAATTTGGGCGTCCTCATCTATCTGCGCCAGGAAGGGCGCGGCATCGGCCTTGGCAACAAAATTAAGGCCTATGCGCTGCAACAACAATCCGGCCTGGACACCGTGGACGCCAACTTGCACCTGGGTTTTCCGGACGACATGCGCAGCTATGAAATGGCAGTCGAAATTCTGGGTTATTTGGGGGTGGTGTCGGTGGCACTTATTACCAACAACCCCAAAAAACTGGCGGGACTCAAGGAGGGGGGCATCCGCGTTGAGCAACGCATCTCCACGCCCATTGAGTTTACGCCCACCAACAAAGACTACCTCCAAACCAAAAGAGATCGCTCCGGCCACCTCATTCAAAGTTGAAATGAAAATGAAAACCCGTCATTCAGCAGCGCCTTCGGCGCTGCCCAACGAAACCTCCGCTGCCCGCCTTTCCTCCTTTCGCCTCTTCACACGCCCATAGCCAAAAATGTCGCAAAACGCCTGCAGCAATGCCGGCTCAAACTCCGCACGCGAAGGCGCTTTCAACAACTCTTCCTGCATGGAAGTCACGCCCGCTTCACGAATGCCACAAGGAATAATCCACTCGAAATGCTCAAGGCGTGGCGACAAATTCAGCGCAAAACCATGGCGCGTGTGCCAGCGAGAAAGGTGTACCCCCACGGCCGCAAGTTTGCGCAGGCCTCCGTGGCGGCTTTTAAGCCATACCCCCGGCCAACGCTCCTCCCTCTTTCCATAAAGCCCCCACTTTTTTAAGGTGCAAATCAGCACCTCCTCCAACGCCCGCATGTATTTCTTCACGTCCTGCCAGGGCCCTTCCAACTTCAACAGAGGGTAGCCCACCAACTGCCCCGGGCCGTGGTACGTCACATCCCCTCCGCGGTCCGCCTCCCAAAGTTCTATGCCTTGCGCCACCAACACCTCCCTCGTCGCCAATAGGTGTGCCGCCTTCGCTGAGCGTCCCAACGTCACCACGGGAGGGTGCTCCAACAACAGCAGCACATCCCCCACCCTCCCCTCCCGTTGCGCCGCTTGAATGCGGTGCTGCAAAGCCACACCCTCCCCATAGGGGGTTTGCGCCAAACTCCAGAAATGCAGTGTCTTCAAACCATGTCTCTCCTGAGGCCTTCACGCCTGCAAAAACCTCTCAGCCAAAAAGCTCTGCAGCTTTGTAACTGGAGCGTACCAAAGGGCCCGAGGCCACATGCAGAAAACCCATCTCCTTGGCCAGGCGCGCGTAGTCCTCAAAAACCTCGGGCCTCACAAAACGCTGTACCGCCAAATGCATAGGCGAAGGCTGTAAATATTGCCCCAAAGTCAACATGTCCACACCCACCTCGCGCAAGTCGCGCATGGCCTGCACCACCTCCTCGTCCCTTTCCCCAAGGCCCACCATCAGGGAGCTTTTCACATAAAAACCCTCGGGGCGCTGTTTCAAAAAACGCAAAACCTCCAGGGACTTCGCATAACCCGCCCGCCTGTCCCTCACCGAAGGCGTCAGGCGCTCCACCGTCTCCAAGTTGTGCGCAACCACCGCGGGTTTGGCGCTCGCCACCACCTCCAAATGCGCCTCCTTCCCCTGAAAGTCGGGAATCAACACCTCCACCAGCGTTTCGGGGCTCTCCTTTCGCAGCATTTCAATCGCCCGAGCAAAGTGGGCCGCGCCACCGTCCGGTAAGTCGTCTCTGTCCACAGAAGTCACCACCACATAACGCAGAGACAAGGCCTTCACCGCCTTCACCAATGCCTCCACCTCCCCCTCGTCCAGCGGGGCCGGTACCCCTGTGGGCACATGGCAAAACTTGCAGGCGCGGGTGCACACCTCACCCATCAGCAAGACGGTGGCGGTGCCTGCGTTCCAACATTCGCAAAGGTTCGGGCAGCGTGACTTTTCGCACACCGTGGAAAGGCGGCTTCTGTTCAGCAAGTCCTTGACGCGCTCGTAGGCGGCACCCTGAGGAAAACGCACTTTCAGCCAGGCGGGCTTGGGGGCGCATTCTGCGGGGGCGGGGGAGGGCAGGCGGTTGGAGGTGGGCATAAGTGCCTTCTATCGCCGGTGCTGCCTGGCCAGAGAAATAAAATTTCGAAAAATGAGTGCCTGACAGGGCACGGACTCCAGGAGGAATTCAGGGTTCCAGCGAAGCCCAATCACTTTGCCTTTGCGCCCCTCAATGGCCTCTGTCGTCCCATCCAAGGCTGTGGCGGCAATGGCGGCATGCTCGTTGCCTTGCCAATGCTCGGGCTCATGCATGGAATTCACCATGAGTTGCCCAAAACCCAGGCACACTTCCAACCAGCTTCCCTTCTGGAGGGCAATGGGGTGAAAGGGTTGGTTTTTCGGCAAGGCCTGCCGGTGCTCAAACCTGGCTGCAGGCGTCCGCCTGGCTGCTGTCATTTTCCAAAAAGAAGCCAGCAACGCACAAGCCCTCCCGCAAGCGAGAATGGGAATGCCTCTCTTCATGGCATGCTGCAACCCAAAATGTATGAGGGCTTCGTCCCCTGCTTTTTCTTCGCCTCCTTCGTACAGGCCAGACATCAGCCACCCACTCACCCTCTCCAAAGTCGCCGCCATCAACTTTTCATCATTCAAAGGCGGCAACAACAGAGGGACACCTCCCGCCTTCCAAACAGCGCGAGAGCATGCAGAAAGCACCTCCTCCTCAGCCACAAGCCTCGAGGAGCCAAAGCCTGCCGAAACCATCAACATGGGCTTTCTTCCAGCACTCACGAGGACACAGCCTTTGCAAATAACGCTTCCAACTTCAACGCCTGCTGCCCTGGCTCCACCGCTTGCCATATGTCTGAAATGACAGCCGCGGCATAAGCTCCCGCCTTGGCAACCTCGGCAATGTTGGAAGCTGAAATACCGCCAATGGCCACCACAGGCAAAGGACTGTGCTTTGCCACATAAGAGAGTGCCTCTGTGCCCAAAGCAGCCATGGGCAGAAATTTGGTTCGGGTTTCAAACACGGGGCCCAAACCGACATAATCCGCCCCCTCCTCCCTGGCTTTGTGCGCCTGTTCTAAATTTCGAACAGTTTTGCCAATCAACACACTTAAACCCAAAAGCCGTCTGGCGACGGGTACAGGAATGTCTTCTTCGCCCAGGTGCAGGCCATGTGCATGCGAAAGCAGGGCCATGTCCGCCCTGTCGTTGACAATAAAAATGGCATTTCTGGCTTTGGGGTGTTTCTCGGAATGTTGTATGGCCTTGAGTGTCTGCTCCAAGGCTTCTGCGTCCGAAGTGGCCTTCAGACGTATTTGTATACATTTCACGCCCGCAGCCAGGAGGGTGTCCACCTGCTCAAGGAAGGAGCATTTCGTATGGAGCGTATCCCCAGCAAAAGCATAAATTCCTCTGGGAAGGTGGGGGGGCCTCTTGTCGTTCATCCAAAAGCTGTTATACCCGTTTCCAAAAAAATTTTCCCGCGGAGAATCTCGTGCCAGAAAATCGCTTCTTCGACAAACGTTGTGCCCAACATTATATTTCAACCGGCGTCCTTAACTCAGAGGTTTTTCAGCAGCACCTGGACGCTTTGCCGGATCTCTTCGAAAAAGCTTGTCCCATAGAGGCCAGGCTCGAAGGAGAGGAGCCCACGGAAAATGCAGAGCTCCTGGAAGGTTCGGAGCTTTTGGCGTCTGCAGCAGAGTTAAACCCGACAGAAGAGGGTGGGGCGGCAGAAGCTTCGCCTGAAACCACTTTGGAAACACCATGAGTCCACAAGAGGGAGCTGGTTTCCTCTGGCAAACGGCCTCAAGCCCCGAGGAAACAGCAAGCTTTTCAACCTTCATTTTGGGGCTTGCTTCCACCATCCTCATCCACCTGGGTGAAATGGCGGAGCCTCAGACGCAAAAACAAGAGATTCAGCTGCCCCTGGCACGCCAATGTCTGGACTTTCTCGGCATCCTCTATGACAAAACGCAAGGGAACCTCTCCACAGAAGAATCCCGCTTGCTGCACCAAATATTGACGGACTTGCGTCTGGTTTATGTGCGCGTCCAGCAAAGCCAAAAACCGCAGGGCCCAAAACCACAGTGAGTCCTCCTCTGCCCCTCACTTTGCGCCTCATCAGCATAGGCACCACCGTTTTGGCTGCCCTCGTCGTCTTCGCTTCCTGGTTCTCCCTCATGGAGGCCTTTTCTTCCATAGACGCTTCTGGAATCAACCAGGCTGTGGAGCAGCAGGAGCCCATCTTCTCAAAACTTTATAAGGAAGAATCTCAAGCCTTCGCCCTGGCACTCACTTCCTCCCTGGAAGCTCGCCAGTCCGGCCTGAACGACATGCGCAACTTGCGTATACTCACCCTGCTTGGCCTGTCCATATGTGCCACCTCCCTGTTCATGTCGGGCTGGCGCCTGCTGATGATGGAGCCATTTTCAAGGCCACGCATTGCACGCACGCTTTCGAAAACCGCATTGGCCTGTGCCATTTTTCGCACCCTGGACGGTGCCCAGTCCGCCGCCCTGGCTCGCCGCTCAGGTGCTGCCTTTGACTTTTCCGCTGCTTTCAAAGCCCATTTTCCGCAAGGCATGGAAACAACGCTGCTTGTCTTCTCCGTCACCTTTACATTCTCCATCGTCGTTTTTTTTCTCTGGGTATGGCGTTATTTCCAAGCCCCCAAAACCTTGGCGCTGTTGGAAACACCTCCTCCTTCCTGAGTTTCTCCCGCACAAATCCGCTTCTGCTTTGTGCAAATCCATTTCTGGCCCACACAGACTTGCGCAAATGAGAAACGCTCTTAAGTTGAAAACATGCGCGTCGACAACTTCACTGTGAAAGCTCAGGAAGCTTTGCAAAACGGACAAACGCTGGCTCGCCGCCGAGACAACCCCAATTATGAGCCGGAGCACTTGGCCGCTGCGTTGCTTGAGCAAGCAGATGGGATTGCTTCCCCTCTCCTGCGGCGTATTGGTGCGGACATAAAACTTGTCAAGCAACGCATTGAAGAAGCCCTGGAAAAATTTCCCAAAATACAAGGCGGAGCCGGCTCAACCTTGTCTCAACGCTTCATGAAGCTTTTGGACAAAGCCGAAGATGAAGCCAAAAACATGCAAGACGAATTCATCAGCTCAGAGCATTTGCTGCTGGCCCTTGCGCAAGACAAAGGAAACACAGGTGAGTTGCTCAAAAGCTCCGGTGTCACCAAAGAGCGTATTTTGTCCGCACTCAAAGAAATTCGAGGCTCTGCACGTGTCTCAAGCCAAGACGCGGAAAGCAGCTACCAGGCTTTGGAAAAATATGGGAGAGATTTGACTCAGGCAGCCAAAGCAGGAAAGTTGGACCCTGTCATCGGCCGGGACGAAGAAATTCGCCGCACCATCCAAGTCCTCTCAAGGCGCACAAAAAACAACCCCGTCCTCATTGGCGAGCCAGGCGTCGGGAAAACAGCCATTATTGAGGGCCTCGCCCGAAGAATGGTGGATGGAGATGTGCCCGAAAATTTGAAGCGAAAACGACTCATTTCTCTGGATTTGGGAGCGATGATTGCCGGAGCCAAATTCCGCGGCGAGTTTGAAGAGCGCCTGAAGGCAGTCCTCCAGGAAGTCGCCAAAGCCAGCGGCGAAATTATTCTGTTTATAGATGAGCTGCACAACATTGTCGGCGCAGGCAAAGCAGAGGGTGCCATGGATGCAGGCAACATGTTAAAACCCGCGCTCGCCCGCGGCGAATTGCATTGCATCGGCGCCACAACTTTGGACGAATACCGAAAACACATTGAGAAAGACGCCGCTTTGGAGCGTCGCTTCCAACCTGTCCTCGTCAAGGAGCCCACAGTCCAGGACACCATCAGCATTTTGAGGGGCCTCAAAGAGCGCTATGAGGTACACCACGGCGTCCACATCCAGGACGCGGCCCTTATTGCCGCCGCCACACTTTCAAACCGCTATATTTCAGACAGGTTCCTTCCTGACAAAGCCATTGACTTAATCGACGAAGCCAGCGCGCGACTTCGCATCGAAATTGACTCCATGCCCATGGAAATTGACGATGTGCGCAGAAAACTCATGCAACTTGAAATTGAGCGCGAGGGCCTCAAAAAAGAGTCGGACGTGCATTCTCTTGAGCGCCTGGCCACTCTTGAAGCTGAAATTTCAAACCTCAATGAAAAATTCTCCACACTCAAAGCGCACTGGGAAACAGAAAAATCCCTCATTGTGAGCATTCGAGAGGTGAAAGAAAACATTGAGCGAATTCGAAATGAGCAAACCAATGCGGAGCGCAGGGGCGATCTCAACAAAGCGGCTGAGCTTAAATATGGAGCCCTTCCCAGCTTAGAAAAAGAGCTTCACAAACAAACAGGGAAACTCAATGAGCTGCAAAAAAACCAACGCTTCCTCAAAGAAGAAGTGGATGCGGAAGACGTTGCGGCCGTTGTTGCCAAGTGGACCAACATTCCGGTGTCCAAACTCCTGGAAGGCGAAATTCAAAAACTGGTGCACATGGAAAAACGCCTGGCAACGCGTGTTATTGGACAAAACGACGCGCTTGAGGCTGTGTCCAATGCCGTAAGGCGCGCCCGAAGTGGATTGAACGATCCAAACCGCCCCATCGGCTCCTTCATTTTCCTGGGCTCCACCGGCGTCGGAAAAACAGAGACGGCTGTGGCCCTCGCGGATTTTTTGTTTGATGACGAAAAGGCTGTCGTTCGCATTGACATGTCGGAATACATGGAAAAACACTCCATCTCCCGCCTCATCGGCGCCCCCCCCGGCTATGTGGGTTATGATGAGGGCGGACAACTCACCGAAGTCGTTCGCCGCCGTCCTTATGCCGTCATTTTGTTTGACGAAATTGAAAAGGCCCACCCGGATGTTTTTAATTTGCTCCTGCAAATTCTGGACGTGGGCCGCCTCACCGACAGCCAGGGGCGAACGGTGGATTTCAAAAACACCGTCCTCATTATGACTTCTAACCTCGGGGCGGAGCTCATCCAAGAAACCATTTCAGAAAAAAACCTCCGTTTGGATGCAAAAACACGAGCCAAAATTCAAGAAATGCTGAAGCTCCACTTCAAACCTGAATTCCTAAACCGCATTGACGAAATTGTCCTCTTCGAGCCCCTCAAACCCGAAGACATTTCCAAAATTATTGACTTGCAACTGGCGCGCACAGACAAGCTTTTGTCCGACAAACGCCTGAAGCTTGTCGTGTCCCAAAGCGCACGTCAGTTTTTGACACAACGCGGGTATGACGCCAACTATGGAGCAAGGCCGCTCAAACGTGCCATTCAAAAATATCTGCTCAACCCTCTGGCCATCAAAATTCTCAATGGGGAGTTTATTCCCCAGGACACCATCGAAGTGGACTCCCAACAAGAGGAGCTTTCTTTCAAAACTCAGGCTCGCGCTTAGTTTCGTTTTCGTTTGAAGAGGGTGGAGTGGCACAAGCAGCGGCAGAAGTGTCTGCTTCACCCGTGCTGAGGTTTGCAGAAGCAGCAACCCATTGCGCATAATAACGCTCATTGGACTTTGAAATGGCTTCGGCATTCTCCTGGGCTTTGCGGAAAAAATATTCTCCGCGCCGAGCAAAACCCCATGCCCAAACCAACCCTGTCACAAACCAGAACAGACAAGAGACGGCATACCATGGAAGCTCTGAAAACCTTTCCAGCCCAAACAAAGCGCTGTTCAATGCAAGCCAGAAGAAAAAGCCGGAAATGCCACCCACCAAAACAAAGGAAGTTGTTTTGATTGGAAAAATTCTGGCCACAACCAAAGCCATGGGCGCAAACACCAGCCACAGCCACGTATTCCACGCCCAACCTGCAACCACATTGGCAATGAATGGCGAATGGCCTGGCAAAGGCAGCCACGTGTTTATCCAACTTCCTACAAAAATAGAAACCATACCCAGCCCGGCAGCCATTATCCCATGCCTTGCTTTTGTCTCCCATGCGGACCAGGCAGATGATTTCAGCATTCGTCTATCCCTTCTCTAAACCAGCGTTGCTCAACCATTCTATGCCTCTTGTATGCTCTCTTTCACCAAAAACCACCTCTTCCAAAACCAAACCATGAGGAGGGGCTGTGGGGCCAGCCGCACAGCGGTTTTTCTGGGCAAGCACACTCGCTATCCACTCAGGTGGACGGCGTGCTTTGCCAACCTCCACGAGACTTCCTACCATGCTTCGCACCATGTGCTTCAAAAACGCTGTCCCCTTGAAGCTGCACACAATTTCACCTCCGCTTTTGCCCTCCACGCAGCAAAGCTCCAGCCTCCTCACCGCATGACGCGCCTCACAGTCCGAGGCACGGAAGGATGAAAAATCATGGCTGCCCAAAAGAAACTCTGCTCCTTTTTGCATGGCCTCCACATCCAATGGCTTGAAAATTTGCCAGTGCGTCAAACGTCGCAAGGGAGAGCGATGGGGGCGATTTAAAATATAATAGGCATAGTGTTTGCTTTTGGACATGTGGCGGGGATGAAAGTCATCCGCAACAACACACGCATCCACAACAGCAATGTCAGAAGGCAAACGCGCATTGAGGCCCTTAATGAAAGCCCGAAGAGGCAACTGTCTGGGCGACTCAAAAACGGCCACCTGCCGCCGCGCATGCACCCCCGCATCCGTCCTCCCGGCAACCCAAAGCGACACGGGCATACCCAGCAAGTCTGTCAATGCCGTTTGTATGCAAACCTGAATGCTGAGCCCGTTGGCTTGCGTCTGCCAACCGACATAATTCGTTCCTTCATATTCCAGGTATAGCTGGATACGCGCCATGAGCTAGCGATATTTCGCCCAATCCTCAACAACGCGTTTAAGCAATTCCGCAACACCCATTCGGTGCTGCTTGGCAGCCCTTTCAACCTTCGCAAACACTTCCGGAGAAAGCTCAAGGCCAAACAGCGAATTCTTCCTTTCTTCTTCTCTACCTGCACTCATTGCCCCAACATTCATTTCTCTCGCGGCCAGGCCTGGGTTGGCTTCTATGGCTGTGGGGGAATTTACCTGAGCAGAAGGCGTAAACTGCACAGAAGGCGTAAACTGAGCAGCAGACAACTTCGTTGAAGGCGTCTTCTGAGCAGCAGACAACTTCGCGGCAGGCGTCAGCTGTGCAGCAGACAACTTCGTTGAAGGGGTGAATTGCGCAGAAGACGTCGGCTGAGCGGATGGGTTGGCTTTCAGCTCATCACTAAACAGCTGCTTGAGGAAATTCGCCAAATGCGTGTTGGTGGGATTGAATTCGTGCTGCGACAAAAACTTGTTGATGGCTGACTGCATTTCCCAGGCACTCTGGTAGCGGTTTTCACGGTTTTTCTCCAGGGCTTTCATCAATATCTCTTCAACAGCTGGAGAAATATCCGCCACAAAATAAGAGGGGGAATAAATTTTGCCATCAATGATGGAGCGCACAACGGCTGCCTCGGACTCTCCGGTGAATAACCTGAAACCCGTCAGGCATTCATAGAGCACCACACCCAATGAAAAAATGTCATTGCGACCATCCAAAACATAGCCGCTGCATTGCTCCGGGCTCATGTAGCTTAACTTGCCTTTTACCTCGCCAACATCCGTTTGAATAATTTGGTTGGAAGCTTTGGCAATTCCAAAATCCAAAATTTTCACGGTGCCATCAAAAGACACGAAAATGTTTTCTGGCGTAATGTCCCTGTGCACAATGCTCAAATGCACACCATTGGCATCCGTTTTCTGGTGCGCATAATAAAGTCCTTCGCACACGGAGCCCGCAATTTTGAGGGCGTATTCCATGGGAAAAGCAATGCCTTTGGCCTGGGCCTTCGCTATAATTTTCCGCATGTCGCGACCAAAAACGTATTCCATCGCGATGTAATAGGAGTCGTTGATTTTTCCTAAGTCGTAAATCTGCACAATGTTGGGGTGCGTCAGCTGCGCCGCCAACCTCGCCTCATTCAAAAACATACGGACAAAATTAGGCTGCGACGAAAGGTGGGGGCGAATCCGCTTAATCACCACCGTCTTCTGAAACCCCTCCATCCCCTCCTGGCGCGCAAGAAAAATCTCCGCCATCCCGCCTACGGCGAGCTTATCCAATAAGGTATATTTTCCAAAGCCCACGGACATGTCAGACAACCTGCACCTTAGAGTCTAACGACGAAACGAAGCCAAACCTAGCAAGAATTTGAAACATGTTGAAACATGGAACTTAAGCGTTGTTTTGTCCACTCAAAGGCCAGACACAGCACAAATTCCTGTCGCCATAGCCGTTGTTAATGCGGGAGACGGGAGGCCAGAATTTCTGGCTCGCAACAGAGGCCAAAGGAAAAACGGCGCGCTGTCGCGAATAGGGGTGCGCCCACGGCTCCTTCGTGAGTGCCAGGGCCGTGTGTGGAGCACCCTTCAGCAAATGGTCGTCCTGCGGCTGCCTGCCTTCTTCTATTTCCTGAATCTCCCTGCGAATTTCAATCAACGCCTCACAAAACCTGTCCAACTCCTCCCTGGACTCGCTTTCTGTGGGCTCCACCATCAAAGTCCCCGCCACCGGGAAAGACACCGTCGGAGCGTGGAAACCATAGTCCATCAGGCGCTTCGCCACATCCTCCACCTCCACCCCCACGGACTTGAAACCCCTCAAATCCAAAATACATTCATGCGCCACCCTCCCCCTCGCCCCAACAAATACCACTGGGAAGTGCTTTTCCAGACGCCTCGCAATGTAGTTGGCGTTTACAATGGCCACCTTCGTCGCCTGCGTCAAACCCTGCGCACCCATCAGCTTTATGTAGCTCCACGGAATGAGGAGTATGCTGGCACTCCCCAAAGGCGCAGAAGCCACGGGGCCTAAATCCCCCTCCCCTATGTCCTCCACCAGGGGGTGCTTCGGCAAAAACGGCTCCAGGTGTGGCGCCACACAAATGGGGCCCGCTCCCGGGCCTCCTCCTCCATGGGGTATGGCAAAGGTTTTGTGCAAATTTAAATGACAAACATCCGCGCCCAACTCCGCAGGACGGCACAGGCCAACCAGGGCATTCATGTTCGCTCCGTCCATATATACCTGCGCACCCGCTTTGTGGACTCGCTCACATATGTCGAGAATGTGGTCGTCAAAAAGGCCATAGGTGGAGGGGTATGTCACCATCAACGCGGCAATACGCCCGGCATGCGCCTCCAGCTTCTGCTGCAAGTCTTCTATGTCAATGTTCCCCTTCTCGTCACAACGCACAGAGTGCACCTGAAAACCAGCCATCTTCGCAGAGGCCGGGTTGGTGCCATGCGCAGAGTCCGGAATGAGGCATACGTCGCGCTGCTGCTCACCGCAGCTTGCGTGGTATTGGCGAATCGCCAGAAGGCCTGCAAACTCGCCTTGCGCGCCTGAATTCGGCATGAAAGAAACGCCGGAAAACCCCGTTATGTTTTTGAGTGCCAAAGACAACTCTTCCACAAGCCGCGCATAACCCTGCCACTGCTCCCTGGGGGCAAAGGGGTGGAGGTTTGCAAAAGCGGGCCAGCCAAGTGGCTCCATCTGGCTTGCCGCCGTCAACTTCATGGTGCAGGAGCCCAGAGGAATCATCCCATCCGCCAGGGACAAGTCCTTGGTTTCCAGGGAGTGTATGTAGCGCAGCATTTGTGTTTCGCTGCGGCACCGGGAAAACACAGGGTGCGTCAAAAAGGGCGTCTGGCGTTGGAGTGCTTCCGGCACACGTGTCGAAGGTGTTTGAAACCAGGCTTCGCTGTCGCTCGGCACTGGGGCATCCGCTGCGAAAATTTTCAAAACCTGCAAAACCTCTTCGCGTGTCGTCAGCTCATCCAGGGAAATGCCTATGCCTGTTTTCCCTATGCGGCGGAAATTGAATTGGGCTGCATGCGCCCGCTGCAAAACAGCTTCTGCCTGCCCGGCGCTGTCGCAGCATATGTGCAAGGTGTCGAAGAAAAAAGCGTGCTTGAGGCGAAAGCCAAAATGCTCAAGCCCTTTTGCCAGGGCACAGGTGAAATGGTGGACTCGGCTGGCAATGGCTTTGAGGCCTTCGGGGCCGTGGTAGACGGCGTACATGCTGGAAAGCACCGCCAGCAGCACTTGCGAGGTGCAAATGTTGCTGGTCGCTTTTTCGCGGCGTATGTGTTGCTCGCGCGTCTGCAGGGCCATGCGCAAGGCAGGCTTGCCTTGGGCGTCCACAGAGAGGCCTATAAGCCGGCCGGGCATGTGCCGCATATGGGTTTTTTTGGTTGCGAAAAATGCGGCGTGCGGCCCTCCCAAACCCATGGGAACGCCAAAGCGCTGGGAGGAGCCTACCACCACATCCGCCCCCCACTCCCCCGGGGGAGTCAGCAGACAAAGGGCCAGCAAGTCGGCCGCTACAACGAGTTGAATGTCCTTCTTCTTTAATTCCTCCAGGAAGGCGTGCATGTCCACCACGGCACCGTCTGTTGTGGGGTATTGCGTCAAAAGCCCAAAAAAGTCCTCTCCCGGGGGGGTGGAAAATTCATCCCCCACCTCCACCTCAATGCCCAAGGGTTTTGCCCTCGTCTGCACAACAGCAATGGTTTGAGGGTGACACCTCTCACTCACAAAAAAACGTTTCGCTTGTTTTTTGGAAGAGGCTTGCAGCATGGTCATGGCTTCGGCCGCCGCTGTGCCCTCGTCCAGCAAAGAGGCATTCGCCACCTCCATGCCTGTCAAGTCCACCACCATCGTCTGGAAATTCATGAGGGCCTCCAGGCGGCCCTGGGCCAATTCCGCCTGGTAGGGGGTGTAGTGGGTGTACCAGCAGGGGTTTTCGAAAATGTTGCGCGCTATTACCCGGGGGCAGTGGGTGCCGTGGTAGCCCAACCCTATCAGCGAGCGCCATACCTGGTTTTGCGCGGCCATTTGAGACAAGGCCTGCAACACCTCGGCTTCTGTCTTCGGCGCCTCCAGGCACAAGGGGCTTTTCAGCCTAAGCCTGGGAAGCACCACCTGCTCCATCAGCGAGTCTATGGAGTCTGCCCTAAGCAGCTCCAACATTTCTTGCAGCTCTTTTGCAGAGGGGCCTATGTGACGCTCCGGGAAAAAACCTTGCATGTTCAGCCTTCACTTTCAAAAGGAGGCACTTCTTGTTGGGGGAAGCTTAAGGGTGCTTCAGAAAATTTTTGTAGGCCGCGGCATCCATCAACGCATTCAACTCTTCAGGGTGGCTCATCTCTATTTCTATCATCCAACCTTTTTCATAGGGCTCGGTGTTTACCAGCTGGGGGTTGGAGGTGAGTTCTTCATTTATGCGAAGCACCTTGCCACTCACAGGCGCAAACAACTCATTGACGGCTTTTGTGGACTCGACAACACCAAAAGCCTTGCCTGCAGAAAGCAAGCTGCCCACTTTGGGAAGCTCTACAAAAACAATGTCGCCCAAGGTGTCCTGCGCATGAGAAGAAATGCCAATGACAGCATGCTTGCCGTCCTGGCGAATCCACTCGTGCTCTTGGGTGTATTTGAGGTTTTCGGGAATTTGTTGAGTCATGGTTTATGTGCCTTTCTGCCAAAACGGCGTTTTGACAATGTGCGCTTTTGTTTTTCGCTCTCGAATTTCAATTTCCAACACAGTTCCTTCCTGGGCGCTCAGGGGCTCCACATAGGCCATGCCAATGGCGCTTTTGACGCTGGGGCCGAAGTTTCCGCTCGTCACCCTCCCCACCTGCCGCCCCTCCCTGTAAACAGCGTGGCCTGCCCGCGCAATGCCCGGCTCCAGCATGGCAAAACCCACCCATACCCTCTTCGGCCCTTCCTCCTTCTGCTTCTCCAGGGCCGCCTTCCCCAAAAAATCCGCCTTCTTCATCTTCACTATCCAATTCAGCTTCGCCTCAAAAGGCGTGTGTTCTTCGTCTATGTCCTGCCCATAAAGCGGGTATTTCATCTCCAGGCGCAGCGAGTCTCTCGCACCGAGGCCACAGGGCATCAGCCCCCAGGGTTTGCCTGCCTCCAGCAAGGCCCACCAGAGGGCTTCCGTCTTTTCCGCGGGGCAATAAAGCTCAAAACCGTCTTCCCCTGTGTAGCCCGTGCGTGAAAGCGTGCAGAAAATGCCTGCCGCCTCACCTTCCACAAAACAATAGCGCTTCAACTTCTCCAGCGGAAGCTTGCACAGGGCGCTCAACACGTTGAGGGCCTGTGGGCCCTGCAAGGCCAACAGGCCTGTCTGCGCGCTTAGGTTTTCGGCTTCCACTTGGGGCATGCTGGAAATGTGCTTTGAAACCCACGCCCAATCCTTGCTTATGTTGGCGGCGTTGACGCACACAACGACGCGCTCTTCGCTGTGGCGAAAAACAACCACGTCGTCTACAAAACCGCCTGCTTCATTCAAAAGCCCGGCGTACATGGCTTGGCCATTGACACAAAGCGACAAGTCATTGCAGACAAGGTGGTTGACGGCTTCAATGGCTTTTTTTCCCCTCACCTCAAACTCACCCATATGCGAAGCATCAAACAGCCCCACGGCTTCTCTCACCGCAGTGTGTTCCTTGAGTGCGGAAACATATTGCACCGGCATCATCCATCCGGAATAGTCCACCAGCCTGGCACCCATTTTCTGGTGCGCTTCAAACAGAGGTGTCTTTTCAGACATGTTTGCTCCTATAAAACTCACTCCTGTAAAAAAGGAGCCGAATATAACGCTGGCGCGTAAAGGCGCAAGCATAACTCGGAATTGTTTATGCAAGTCTCCAAACTTCTTCTGACACAAACCCCCCTCTTCTCTTTCGAGTTCTTCCCACCCAAAACCGCGGCCGCGGAATCGGACTTTTGGAGCGCCGTCGAAGACGTTGCTGCGCTGAAGCCTGCTTTCGTCTCCGTCACCTACGGGGCCGCCGGCAGCTCCCGGGAATTCAGCTTGTCATGCCTTCAGCGCCTGCGACAAAAAACAAACCTCGAAATTGTCGCCCACCTCGCGCTGGCCAACCATTCCAAGGCAAAACTTCTGGAGTTGGTTGGGCGCATAAGCCAGCTGGGCATTGACAACATCCTCGCCCTGCGCGGAGACGCCGTCGAAACCACTTATGACGGGCTTCGTTTTGCAGCGGACTTCATCCACCTCATCCGCCAACATTACCCCCATATCTGCATAGGGGCGGCCTGCTATCCCGAGGTGCACCCGGAAGCCGAAAATGCCGAAGCAGACTTGCTTCACCTGAAGCGCAAAGTGGAGGCAGGCGCGGACTTTCTGGTTTCGCAGCTGTTTTTTGACAACCGCGTCTTTCTGGAATTCATTCAGCGTGTGCGCGCCGTGGGGGTGAAGGTGCCCATTCTCCCTGGAATTCTGCCAGTCATGCGCCTGGAGCAGGCGCAACGCATTATGAAGTTGTGCGGCGCAAAACCGCACCTTCCCCTCTTTCAGCGCCTGGAAGCCCTCAAAGAAAACCCCGCCGAAATGGAAGCCCTGGGCATTGCCTTCGCTACAGCTCAGTGCATGGAGTTGCTCTCCTCTGGAATGCCCGGCATTCATTTTTATACGCTGAATCGCTCTTCGGCTACGCGCAGCATTGTGAAGGGCATTGGCGCGGCACGGCACCTCCCCCTCCCCTAAATGTTGCAGCGGGCCTTCGCAGCCTGCACCGTGTTGTACATCAGCATCGCTATCGTCATGGGGCCTACTCCCCCCGGCACCGGAGTTATCCATCCGGCCTTCTCCCTCACCTCCTCAAAGGCCACATCACCGCATAACTTTCCTGCTTCGTCGCGGTTCATCCCTACGTCTATCACCACCGCCCCCTCCCTTATCCAATCCGCTTTTAACAGGCCTGCTTTCCCTACGGCCGCAATGACAATGTCCGCACGCAGCGTCTCCGCTTTTACGTCGCTCCTCGAGTGGCACAACACCACCGTCGCACTCGCATTCAGCAAAAGCGCAGCCATAGGACGCCCTACAATGTTGCTGCGGCCGACGACTGCCGCTCGCTTCCCCGCCAGAGGGCACTCCACCTCCTCCAACATCTTCATCACCCCCAAAGGTGTGCACGGTACCAAGGCGGGCAAACCTTGAAACAACTTCCCCGCATTTACAGGGTGAAACCCATCCACGTCTTTTGCCGGCAAAATGGCGCGCAGCACTTCGTGCGTGTCCAAATGCTTCGGCAGGGGCAGTTGCACCAATATGCCGTCTGCGCCTTCGTCTCCGTTCAGCTGCGCAATGAGGCGCATCAGCTCAGCCTGCGTTGTGTGCTCCGGCAAAGCGTGCTCCCAGGAGTTGAGGCCCAGGGCTTCTGCTGTGCGTTTTTTGGAGGCCACATAGGTTCGGCTGGCCGGGTCTTCCCCCACCCTCACAACCGCAATGCCAGGCGGGCGCCCCATCACACCCGCAAAATGGGAAACCTCAGAAACCAGCAAAGAGCGTTGCTTTGCAGCAATCGCTTTCCCGTCTATCAACTTCGCTACCATAACTTGTCAATATGCAGTAGGGTGCCCAGGCTGCAAGGACTTATGTTTGGAAAATGGCTCGGCGTTTTAGCGGGATTTTTGCTCGGCATGGTGTTGTTGCCTTGGCCGTGGTGTGTGGCAACGGCCATTTTGGGCTTTTTCCTGGGCAGCGCCTGGGACAGGAAAGCACAAGAAACTCCGGAAATTCCTTCCGAGAGGCCCAAAACAGCCCGGGAGCTTTTGAATGAAGCTCCAAAATCCTCCCCCTCCACCTCCTACCCCCAAAACTCAAAAGTCCTCCCTACAAACGCCGCTACCCACAAACACCCCAAAGCCCTCCCCTCGCCTGCTCCACCTCCCTCTCCTGCCCCTTCTGACAAAGAGCTCCAGGAATCCCGCATGGCCAGGTTGCTGTGTCCCATTTTCGCTCAAGTCGCCCTGGTGGATGCCCCCATCAACCAGCAGGAAATTCGCTATATCCGCCTCTATTTCGAGAATGATTTGAAGTTCTCAGAATGGGGCTTAAGTGCGGTGCGCGCGGAGCTCAAAGCCTGGGTTAAAAAAACCGCTGAAATCAACGAATTGCTTTCCAAAGCCCGCCCCGACATCCCTCCTGCCATGCGTCTGAATTTTGTTTCCGCTCTCTATGAGTTGGCGCTGACGGATGGTGAGTTGCAACGCTCAGAGAAAGAGCTCCTGCAACGCGTCGCGCGCTATTTGAATCTTTCTGACGAGCAACTGCAATCCATTACTTCCGCATTCTTCGGAGATGGGAAAGAGCATTATGCCATTTTAAACCTGGAGCCCAACGCCTCTGACGAAGAAATAAAAACCGCCTACCGCAAGCTGGCTGTCACCTACCACCCCGACAGCAACGTGGGAATGTCTCCAAAACAAATTCAAAAACTGACAGAAACCTTCCACCAAATTAAAGAAGCCTATGAGGCACTCAAAAAAATCCGCGGGTTTTGAGAAACCAACATGAATCATTGGCGCTGGATTCGTCCTCTCTTGTTCTTTTTCCCCGCGGAATTTGCTCATGGGCTTGGAATGCGTGCCCTGCAAATGCTGGGCGCCCTGAAGCCTGTGGCCCACCGCCTTCGGGAAAAAAACCGGCCGCATCGCCCCACATTGGCCATGCGTCTCTTTGGCATTGACTTTCCAAACCCCTTAGGTGTGGCCGCCGGTTTGGACAAAAATGCTGTCGCTATCCCCGGGCTGTCCGCACTGGGTTTTGGTTTTGTCGAGGCGGGTACACTCACGCCCAAACCTCAACCCGGAAACCCTAAGCCGCGCCTGTTCCGCCTTGTACAGCATGAAGCCATCATCAACCGCATGGGGTTTAACAACCGCGGGGCGGAATATGCAGCGCGCGTTCTGTCAAAACTCACAAACCGCCCCGTTCCCGTTGGGCTTAATCTCGGTAAAAACAAATGGACGGAATTGGAAAACGCTGCAGAGGACTACGTCTCCGCCGCCCAAACCCTCTCCCCCTTCGCGGACTACCTCGCCATCAACCTCTCCTCCCCCAACACCCCGGGGTTGCGCTCCCTGCAAGCCCCCAAAACCCTCGAAGCACTTCTGCTGCACCTCAAAAAGCTGGACTGCCAAAAACCTCTCCTCATCAAACTTGCACCGGACTTGCATGAAGAGGAATTGCGAGAAATCAGCGAAGTCGCTTTGTCGTGTTCCATCGACGGAATCATTGCCACCAACACCACACTTGCGCGGAATATTTCACATGCATTGGCCACCCAAACAGGAGGCCTCTCCGGAAAACCTCTGCGCGCTTTGTCCACTCGCTGCATACAACAGCTGTACAGGGCCACACAGGGGCGCATTCCCCTCATCGGCGTGGGAGGCGTTTTCTCTGCTGAAGAGGCCTATGAGAAAATAAAAGCCGGTGCCAGCCTCATTCAGCTGTATTCAGGGCTTATTTATGGCGGCCCCGGCACAGCACGCCACATTTTGGACGGCCTTGAGGCCTGTCTGCTTCGAGACAAGGCAAAACATTTGAGCGAAGTGGTGGGTCAAGGCCCCTAAACCGGTCTAATTCGCCGTCTGCTCTTTTGCGGCTTGCTGAAGCTGCTCTCTTTTGGCGTTGAGTGTTTTCAGCAACTCTTCATGGCTGCGGGTTGAAAGGAATTTTCGAAACTGCTCTTCATAGGTTTGCACCAGGGAAACTTCGTCGGTGACAATGTCAAAAACCCTCCAGGCGTTTTGTTTCTTGTAGAGGCGGTATTCCACGGGAATTCGGGTTTTGCCGCTTTGCAGTGTCGCGTATACCGAAGCATCTGTGGAATGCAGCTCCTCCTTCTCCACCTGCGCATTGCTTAAATTGGCAGAGCCTCCCGCTGTTTTTTGCACATAAGAGGCCTTCAGCAGCCCCTTCATCGCCTCCTCAAATTCGCTTTGTTGTTTCTTTGAAAGCGTTTTCCATTTGTCCCCCAAAGAGCGCCTGGCGAGTTCTCCAAAGTCGACAAATTTTTCTATGCTTTTTGCCAAAGCCTCAGCGTCGGCTTTTGCATTCAGCAACTTTTCAACTTCCGCATTCCCAAGCTTCACCACCTCGGAAGGGCTTTGGGCCCATGCGAAAAACGAAATCCATACGAAACACACCACTGGTTTCCAAAAAAAACGCATATGCATTTCCAAATATTTTAAATGCGCCTGAAGGCTTTATGTCTTTTTAACGCAGCTGTGAGTCAAAAATTCGGTTTGTCGTCAGAAATTTTGTCCGCGGTGTTCCAGGGTGTGCCAACAGCTCTCTTAAGCGCAAAAAGGCCCAACTGAAATTCGGACCACGCCTTCAGTTTTTCAGAAGAAACGGACAGCCAGGCGAGGTAGGCGTCGAAAATGTCCCGGGCTTCTCCTGTGCCCACTTCAAAAGCGGTGACGGAAGCCAAGGCCCATTTGCGCGCTTCTCTCTCGGAGGCTTCCAAACTCTGGGCGCGCATTTGAATGCCCTGCAATTCTCCCAAAAGCTTCTTAAGTTCCACTTTCAACCCCGCTTGTGCCGCCTCACGCTCGCGCTGTGTTTTTCGCAGCTCGCCCTGGGCTTGTTGAAAACGCGCCACTTTCTGTGGAATGTCCAATGTCATGCGGGCCACAAGTCCAATGCCCGCGGAAGACTCGTGGAAGGGATCATACGCAAAAGCCGAATATTGGCGCGTGGTGTTGCTGGTCCATGCCCAGCGCACAAAACCAAAAACACCTATGTCCGGCCAAAACTGACTTTGGGAAAGCTTCACCTCCGCCTTCCTCAACCTCACCCCTTCTTCAAAACCACGCAACTCCACCCGGGCCTCAAGCGCAAGCTCCACGCATTCCTCAACAGAAGGAAGCCTGGCCTCAGGCTCCGGAATGTCTTGCAGCTCAGGCATAACAGGTGCCCCCGCCATCGCCTCCAGCACCGCCAAAGCCAATTGCTGCCCCGCCTCCACATCTCCTAAGCGTGCGTCCAACAAGCCTCGGTAGTATTTGAGTTTGAAAAAATCCGCGCGGGAAACCTGAGGGGACTTCGCCTCCTCCATCTGGCGCAACAAACGCTCCACTTCGTCCAAACGTTTTTGGCCCTCCTGCAAGCTGGCTTTGGCCTTTTGCGCCACTTGAAAACCCCAACAGGCCTGCATGGTTTGAAGTTTTGTCTCTTCCTGGGCTTTGAGTTCCAAAGTGTGCCCCAGCCCAACAGCATGGGCGGCCATTTCTCGCAAAGCGGACAATTTTCCAAAAGTGTAGACAGGAAGCACGGTGCTCATGTTGGCGCGCAAAGAAAGGCCCAGCGTTCCCCAATCCCAGTCGTATAAATAGGAAGCCTGGGTGGTGGGCGGCCCTCCCAAACCGTTGTTTCTCGCTTCAGGCACAGGCCCCGCCATGGCAAAGCTTGTCTCAAATTTTGGAAACCAGGCCCAGCGCGCTTCTTGTCGTCTGGCCTCCAAAATGGACAACTGCTCACGCATCACCTGAAGCCGTTTGTCGTTGCTGAGCGCCAACGCCACAATTTGCTCGCAAGTTAAGGGCGACGGGGCCTCAGCAGCTGACGCAAGCACCAAAGCAGCGGAAAAAAATGAAATTAAAACTCCCACATTGCACCTGCACATGGGCCCATGAAAACAAATAGCCCGTGTAATAATCTTTTTTATGTCCTAGCCTACGAAAGCGGCCTTTCTTTTGTTATAAGGAAATGGTCAAAATAAAAAATTTCTGACTCTCAACTCACAAAAGGAGCAAAGGCGTCTATGGCTTATTCTCAACGCGTCCGTGAAATTCTCTCTTGGTATCCCTCTGACAACCCGGGGACATTGTCCAATATTGCAAGGCTGCTGAATACGGGAACTTTGGCCGGCACGGGGAATATGGTCATTTTGCCTGTGGACCAGGGGTTTGAGCATGGGCCTGCGCGCTCATTTGCGCCCAACCCGGCAGGGTATGATCCGGACTACCACGCCCAACTGGCCATTGAATCCGGTTGCAATGCCTATGCCGCGCCTTTAGGTTTTATTGAGGCGGTGGCCGGAAAACTGGCAGGTGAAATTCCACTGATTCTCAAAGTGAACAACTCAGACACCTTGGCAAAAGTCGATCAACCCTGCTCCGCATTAACAAGCTCCGTCAAAGACGCTGTCCGCCTGGGCTGTACGGCCATTGGTTATACCATTTACCCGGGCTCCGGCGCACGCAATGCACAATACCAAATGCTCAAAGAGCTGATTGCAGAGGCCAAGGAATATGGCTTGCCCTCGGTGGTGTGGGCCTATCCCCGCGGCACAGGCCTTTCCAAAGCCGGAGAAACGGCCGTGGACATTGCCGCTTATGCCGCACAAATCGCCGCACAGCTGGGCGCTCACATTATTAAAGTCAAACCGCCCACCACGCATGTGGAGCAACCCGAAGCTCAAAAAGTTTTCGACAAATATTCCATTCCCAAAGGCAACCTCGCTGAGTGCGTGCGCCATGTCGTCCAAAGTGCCTTCAATGGCAAACGCATTGTCATCTTCTCAGGTGGCGAAGCAAAAGACACTCAAGCTTTGCTTGACGAAATCCGACAAATCGCCAAAGGTGGAGGCATGGGTGCCATTATGGGCCGCAATGCTTTCCAACGTCCTAAACCCGAGGCGCTCGCTCTGCTTAAAGAAGTCATGAATATTTATCGTTCTTAATTCTTTTTCAACCCCATCTAAAACAATGAACTTAACAACTTATCGTCGCTTTGTCACCCTGCTGCTCCCCCTCGCCTCCCTTGCGGCTTTTGCTCAGCCTCAAGGCATGCCTCCACCCGCAGCTCCTGCTAAACTCACGGAGGCTGAAAAAAAGATTGTATGCCAAATTATTGGCACCCAGTTGGGCGAAGCCCTGGTCAGAGACTTTACGCCGGCTGAAATTGCCGAGGTTCAAAAAGGGCTCAACGATGCGCTTGCCAAGAAAAAGCCCAAATATGCTTTGGAGCAATACAGAGAGCAGCTTCAGGCTTTCTCCGCTATGAAAATGCAGCAGGAGCAAGAGCGCCTAAGGAAAGAACAGGAAAAGAAAGAAGCCGAATTCAAAACCAAAGGCACGGAGCAGGCCATGAAAGCACCTGCCTTCCTGGAAAAAGCAGCCAAGGAGCCCTCCGCTCAAAAAATGACTTCAGGCCTCATCCTCATTCCGCTTGTCGAAGGCACTGGCGAAAGCCCTCAAACCACCAGCCAGGTTAAAGTCCATTACAAAGGGCAACTCATGGACGGCACCGTGTTTGACAGCAGCTATGAGCGTAAGGCACCGGCTACCATGCCGCTGAGCAATACCATTATGTGCTGGCAGGAGGCTTTGCCAAAAATGAAGGTGGGAGGAAAAGCCAAAATCGTCTGCCCGGCTCAAATCGCTTATGGCGACAGCGGCGCCCCACCCACCATCCCCCCTAACGCCCCCTTACAATTTGAAATTGAGTTGCTGGAAGTTCTGGCTTCGCCCGGAGCCAACATGACGCCGGCAAAACCTTAACCGTGCTTGCGAGTCCCTCTTCGGAGGGACTTTTTTTGGGAAGAGATGGATATGCATAAAAACCCTTGGTTGGCTTGTCTCCTCGTTTTGTGTCTGGGCATTCCACTGAGCTCCTGCAGCAAAGAAGAGCCTCTTCCCAAAGAAAACTTCCCACGGTTTGCCCAGCACTTTTCCACAACACTCCAACGGGCCTCCTCGTGTGAGGAGCTGGAGCAACATACGCGTGACGCCACTTTCCTGCGTATTCAGGCGGATTATTCTGCACGCCTGGAATATGCCATGGAGCAACTGCATTCCGCGGATTCGAGAACCTGCCAATACAGTTATGCAGACATGCCTGTCGCTATGGAAGACGCAGCCCCTCCTCAAGCAGCTTCTGCAGAAAAAGCTGCTTCTGTCTCCGAAACCAACAACCAAATTGCTCAAGTCCACGAAGCGGATGTTGTCAAAGCAGACACCCAACACATGTTTGTCGCCAAAGGCAACCAACTGCGGATTTTTAAGGCCTGGCCCCCCGACAGCGCCACAGAGCTTCCTGCTGTCCCCATAGAAGGCCAGGCCAAACGCTTGCTCAAAGTCGGTAAGCGGCTTCTCGTTGTTTCCTTTGTCGCGGATGACTCCTCTTATGGTTATGACAAACCAACGGTGCCAGGGGCCTATTGGGAGGGCAACGTCCTGGACCCATACGCTCCTTATTCAAGCAAAACCATCCTCACGCTGCTGGACTTAAGTCCCCTGGACTTAAGCCCCCCGGCCAGCCCCACAGAAATTCGCAAAATAAACCTCAAGGCGCGTTTCGAAACCGCCCGCTCCATCGACAACCATGCTTTTCTCGTGCTCTCTCAGGAAGAGCCCTTTGGGCTTAACAGTTTTTGGTGGCCCGACATTTGTGACGACAAAAAATTGGTTTCCGAGAAAAAACTGCGCGCGGATTATATTCGTGCGCTCAACAAAATTTATCAGGAGATTCAAGCGCTCCCCCCAAGACAGCTGGGCCTTCATATAGAGGACAGCGTGTTTGGCTCCTCACAAGCGTGCAACAACGTCTTCCTCAACCCCATGCCGGATGGAGCTCAGCAAACCAGCGTCCTTCGCGTGGACTTGCACAACCCCCATGCGCCTCTTGAAAGTGCCACCCTCTTAAGCCGTACGGGAGAGGTTTTTGTCTCCGAAGAAAACGTCTATATGGCGGTGCCTCACTGGCATGCGCCCAATAACCCCTGGTTTGAAAATTGGGATGAGCAGACTTATGTCTCTCTTGTCCATAAATTCTCCATCTCCAAAGACAACCCCTCCCCCGCCTATGTCGCAAGCGGTATCGTCAAAGGCAATGTGCTGAACTCCTTCTCCATGGATGAGGACAAGGGGTTTTTGCGCATCGCCACCACCACCCCCCCCGCCTGGTGGACAAACAACCGAAGGCCTCAAGAAAACGTCGTGAGTGTCTTAAGGCAGGAAGGCTCCACTTTGCAGCTGCATGGACAGCTGGACAACATTGCTCCCTCGGAGCGCATTTATTCCGCACGTTTTATGGGGGACCGCGCCTACGTCGTCACCTTCCTGCAGGTGGATCCGCTGTTCACCATTGACTTAAGCGATCCAACCAACCCCCAAATTCTGGGAGAACTTAAAGTCCCGGGGTTTTCCACCTATATTCACCCTCTGAATGCCAACCGCCTGCTCACGGTGGGTTATGCCGCAACGGACACAGGTGTCACCCAAGGCATCCAAGTGCAGCTGTTTGACGTTTCCAACCCCAGAGCACCCCGCTCCATCGCCTCTCATACTTTGAGCCGCTATAGCTCCAGTGAGGCGGCTTATAACCATCTGGGCTTTGCTTACCATTCAAAACTGAACCTGCTGGCGCTGCCTGCCACGGAGTGGAGCCTCCATCCCGTATATGGTTATGCGGAGCGTATCAGCTTTGACGGCGTTCGCCTGCTTCACGTCAACCCGGACGTGGGCTTTACACCGTGGGGCGATATTCCACACCCTGAGCCTTTCAGCTCGCCTTATGGGTATTATAGCTCGCCTGTGTTGCGTAACATTTTTATGCTGGATGAGGTGGAAGGCACTGGAAATAACTTCCTCTACAGCTTGTCGAACAACACCCTCTTCTCCACCCGACTCCCTTCAACACTCGGCGGAATACCGCAGCCCATCCAAAAATTTCCTCTGAATTGAAGGGTGCCTTAAAAAAAAGGCTTTTGCCCTGCGACAGGACAAAAGCCTTTTTTAACTGAGTGGAAGCGGACTATTGAATGACGGCGCAGGCGACGCGTGCACCTGCGTTGCCTGTGGGTTGGGAGACATAATCGTCCGGGTCGGCATGTACAATGAGGCTGCGGCCAACAATGGAATGATCTCCACACAGCGCAATGCTGTCCAACACCACATCCAACTCGGCGTTGCCATTGGCATCGGCCTCCAGCGAAGGTAAGTCTCCCGCGTGGTGAGTGCCTTCGCCTGCTTTGCCATGCGACGTCTGGTGGGGATTAAAATGCCCTCCGGCACTGCTGGCATCCGGTGCACTGCAATCGCCTTTCTCATGGACATGGAAACCGTGTGCGCCAGGGGTAAGTCCGCTGACTTTGGCGGTCATTCTGACTTTACCATCGGCTTGTTTCTCGAAAAGGACCGTCCCTTTCACTTCATTGCCCTGCGTGGGCGCAAGCACGGCGGAAGCATGCTTATGCTCATGTTTTGTCTGGGCTTTTTTCTCTGCGCTGGCACAACCGAAAAACAAGCCAGCAAGGGCAAGCAGTGTAAGGGGGGCAAGTAATTTTTTCATTGAAAATCTCCTGGGTGGGTGAATTAAATCCTCGAAAACGGGGATTTTCGTTTTCTTAGGAATGCATATGGAAATCAAGTCAATTGCATGCTTCCTGTAGATTATTCTTTTTCTGAATACCCAAGTTGTCACACTGGCTGAGTGCGGGTGACGGCTCAACTTACCCTGCTGCCCCCTCTCCCTCTGCCCTCAACAAACGCAAACAGCGGACTTCTCTTTTCGGATATAGCCCATGACAAAACTGCCTGCATTGGCTAAGCTTCGTCCGACTGAGTTGGGGCCAAAAAATAACCTTAAGCGAAATGAAGAGCATATGAAAAAATTATTTTGGGTCGCCGCATTGGTTCTTTTGTCCGTGGCATGTGCCAAAGTCATGAATGTCGTTAAAAAAACAGGCTCCGCGCCCCTCACGGAAAGCGAAGTCATCAACGGCTTAAAAGAAGCTCTGAGTACGGGCGCCACCCTTTCGTCGAAAATACTCTCGGCTGAAAATGGTTATTTCGGCGACGCAGCCGTGAAAATTCTTTTGCCCGATGAGGCACGCGTCATTGTCGACAACATATCGAAAATACCAGGAGGCAATAAGCTCGTTGAGGATGTCATTTTGCGAATCAACAGAGCCGCCGAAGACGCAGCCAAAGAAGTTGCCCCCATCTTTGTCAACAGCATTAAACAAATGACGGTCAAAGACGGTTTCAATATCCTCAGAGGCGCTGACAACGCGGCCACCACTTACCTGAAAAATACAACTTATAAGGAGCTTTATGCGTTGTATAAACCCAAAATTGAAGCATCGACAAGGAAGAAAATTGTCGGAAACATATCCACCATGGATTCGTGGCAAACCTTAACCGGTAAATGGAACGCGCTGGCAAACTCTGCTGCCGGAAAAATCGCAAATTTTAAGCCTGTAAATACCGACCTGAATGACTTTCTGACCACCAAAGGGCTGAATGGGGTTTTTTTGAAAGCAGAAGCGGAAGAGGTTAAAATACGAAAAGACATTAAGGCGCGAGTGACACCCTTGCTGCAAAGGGTTTTTGGCAGCCTGGATGGCAAATGAGGGAGTGCTGGCGGGGGGAGGTTTGGTGGTTGGCGGAGCAACTCCAACCCCTCCTCCTCCCCATAAGCGCGCCCAAACTTTAGACGCTCACGTGTCCACCTAAACGACTCGACAGGTCCGTCGCCTGCAATTGCCCTGTTAACTCTTTGTTTTCTTCGTTGTCAAACCCAACAAAAAGCACTTTGGCAATTTTGTCAGCGTCAAACAAATAGGTATGCTCCTGACCAATGTTGCCTTCGGGATAGAGGCAGGCCACATAGTCGTAGGTTTTGCCGGTTCCGGTGTCGAGTTGCTGTCTGCCATAAATCATCAGCGCTTTTTCTGCTTCTTCCAGCAAAACAACTGTGCCGATGGGGAGGTATTTGTTCATGGGGGGTCCTGTTAAACACGAAGTGGGGAATGTTTAGTTGCGGATGAGAATAAAAAAATGATTGAGGGGACAAGAATAGGGAACGGATGGCCAAAAGTCATATTCAATCTTTTATGAGTCTTTCTGCTTTATTATAATAATCAATCAGAAAGGCTGAAAACGATTCGTATTTTTTGACAAATCTGTCTTCATTTTCACATTCATGATAAAAATAAACAGGTGGATTGTCACCCTCATCTAAATTGAAGAAGTAAAATTGATATCCTTGGTGCATATAAAACACAAAACTGTTGTCCGTCAGCTCTTCTTCGGATTCGTTTTCTTGCAAAAGCTCAATCGCACCTTCTTTCAAACCCGGAAGATCGTTTACAGTATGGTCCGACCCTTTGAAAAAGCGAATGCCGTTGCCAGCATATCGCATAAACTTAAGATATTCTTTTGGTAAATATTTTCCTTCTGTTGATTGTATTAAGCTTTCAATTTCATCTGTCGAACAAGGCTTCATTGGATGTTTGTTTTGTTTTAAAAAATCAAAAAACAAATCTAAATCGTCGTCGCCAATGTACTGCATAGAAATCTCCTAATCAATCCATTTAATTTAGCTGGACTCTGGTAATTTTGATGTTTGGAAAATCTCTTTGAAACGCATCGATAACATTATTGCAGCCATCACATATGGTTCTTTCGGATACTATTTCAATTTCACCTGCTACTTTGGGATTACCTTTATAGGTTTCCCTTAAGTATTCTATCATCTTTTGCTCTGAATCTGCTATTCTGTCTGTATGACTCTGGTAATGGTTCTGCCCAGGTGGTGTGAAATTACCTTTTTGTGCTGCATTTTTAGGATTAACTACACCGCTTATTGAATCAAGATTGACAGCCTTACCATCTATTGTTCCTCTTGTTGTAGCTACATTTTTCTTAGCACCCGCACCATATTGCTTACGTACTGCATCTATTGACTGCCTGTCAACTTCTGTCGCCTTCCTAAATGTCCTGCCCTTCAATTTGTTGACCACGGCTTTGCCTGCCCTGGAAACAGCATCCCCCACGGCCTTGCTTGTTCTGGCAACAGCATTTCCTACGGCTTTGGCTGCATTCCCAACGTTTTTGGCTGCTTTTCCGGCCAGCCCGGCAACACTTTTGGCTGCGTTGCCAACCACTTTCCCTGCGGCTTTGGCTGCATTTCCAACCGTCTTGGCCGCACTTCCAATGCTTTTGGCTGCTTTGCCTGTTATAGCGGCAGCGCCTGCCATTTTGCTCGCTACAACGGCTCCCTTCGCTACGACTGCACCCTTGCCAAGCATCATCGCACCCTTCACCGCAAGTTTGCCCGCTGTCGCTACGACTTTTCCGCCCGGAATAACACCTGCCAATGCCAATGCCGCATCTCCCCATTTGCCCTCTTTCGCATAAAGGCCCGCATCAATGACGGAGGCTACAGCTCCCACAACAGGAATGCAACTGGCTACCCCCAAAACAGCGTGCGCAATGTCAGAAGCCGACATGTTGCTGACAACATCCCCCACAGCCTTCGCTGCGTTGCCGACGGCATTCCCAACGGTTTTCGCCACTTCCTTAATGCCCTTGGCTGTGTCAACCACAGCATTCTTTACCTCCTTGGCTTTGCTGGCAACCACCTCCCCAACAGCCTTGGTGGCTTTGCCAACAGCAGCCTTTACCTCCTTGGCTTTGCTGGCAACAGCGTTTCCCACAGCCTTGGTGGCATTCCCAACAGCATTCTTCACCTTGTTGAGCGCTCCTGTGCCAGCCTGGTAGGTGTCCTTAATGGCTTTCGGTGCCGCTTTCGCAACTGTTTTCGCCGTATCCACGGTCGTTTTCGCAACCGTTTTCACTGTGTTTACCGCGACATTCGCAACTTTTTTTAGTATGTTAAATGACATAGCCTTTGTCCCTGCAAAAAATAACGGAATAAGCAAACGCCCTGCCAGCACGTGCACCCCAATGCCTCATGACAGACTGGAATTTTTCTCCCTGTCACACCATTGTATTATCGGTTTCTTTATTATCGGTCTCTTTCCTACAAAGTTGCTAGAACTGTGAGAAAAGTTTCACCCACGGCTGGTTGTAGCGTTTTTTCCAATGGTTTCACTGCTCAGGCCGGTTTCACCCGTTTGAAGTCATGGCTTAATACCACTTCTCCGCGGCTGTAGAATTGGACGGTGTCTGTCTCCCCCCCCCAAGTGGACACCGCCTTGCTGATTGTGGAAAATAAATAAAAGCTGCTTGGGTGGAAGCTGCTATCATGCAGAACTCAGGTTTGGGACTCATGCATTTGCAATGGCAAACCCGATGGAGTTGAAGGAGTAAAACATGGCGGATTTATTAAAAAATATGTTAAACCCGACCTCCCTTCGCGAGCTCGCTTTGGCCATACAATCCGTTTATCAGCCATTTCAGGTGGACGCGTTTTTAAACTCAATTATGGACGAAACATGGGATGCGCTGGAGTTAAAAGCCAGAGTTCGACAAGTAAGTCTCAACTTGGGAAAATACTTGCCGGCAGATTATAAGACAGCCATTGGTATTATAAACCAAACAGTCACCCTCCATAAAGGGTTTGGCCTGTTTTGCTTTCCAGACTTTGTTGAGGTTTTTGGGCAGGATGAAAGCCATTGGGAAATATCCATAAATGCCCTGGAGAAATATACTCCATATTCCTCTTCGGAAATGGCTGTGAGGCCTTTTATTATTCAACATGAAAAACGTATGATGGCACAAATGTATGCCTGGTCCAAACATGAAAACGAACATGTCCGAAGGCTTGCAAGTGAAGGCTGTCGTCCTCAACTGCCGTGGGCGCAGGCATTAACCAAATATAAAAAAGATCCTTCGCCCATTCTGCCCATATTGGAGCAGCTTAAAGCGGACCCCTCCCCCTATGTACGAAAGAGTGTTGCCAATAACCTGAACGACATTTCCAAGACACACCCCCACCTGGTCGCAAAACTCGCCAAGGAGTGGTATGGAAAAAATGAATACACCAATTGGATAGTGAAGCATGGATGCAGAACATTGCTAAAAAAAGGAGAGCCTGAAATATTGGCTCTCTTTGAATTTCATGAGAGTGCTTCTATAAATATTAAAGATTTTCGCCAGAGCGCGACATCTGTTTCTATTGGAGATGACATCGCTTTTTCATTCTCAATTCAAGCAAAGGAAGCGACAAAAGTCAGATTGGAATATGGAATTGACTATGTGAAAGCCAATGGAAAAAGAAACAGAAAAATATTCCAAATTTCCGAAATTTCATTAAAAAAGAATGAGAAAAAATCTTATGTCAAAAACCATTCCTTCGCGGATTTAAGCACAAGGAAACATTATCCCGGAATCCATTCAATGACATTGATTGTCAATGGTGTGGAGCGAAAAAAACTGGATTTTGAATTGGTTGTATAATTCCAGAAAAGGGACTTGCCGGGTGGCAAAACAACCCCTCAACAGGGAAAACACAGCGGCCGGGCAGTTTTGTTTGAGGCCACGAAAGCGGCCCAAAAGCCCGAAACACCAGAAGACACCACAACGGGTGCCTGAGGAAAAATTCCTTGCAACACTTCAATGTGCTATGAGGTGTTGAAACCCAAGGAGTACAATGCAAAGAAGGCAGTGACAATGTGGGGGTTGTTGGGTGAATGTCAACAGGCGCAAAAAAACTTTCGAGGGAAAAACCGTGAAAGCACACAAACTCGGTCAAACCGTTGCCTTGCTGCTTTGGGTGTTTGCCTGCAACATACCCGACGTATGCAAAACAGACGACGACTGCCCTTCTCATGCTTTTTGTTACAGCGGCGAAAAAGCAAAGGCGGGCGACAGGGGCATATGCGTCTCTAAGGAGCCTGTCTATAAGGAGCCTGTTATCCACAGCTTCAGCCCACTTGAAGCAGCCCACGGCGCCATCCTCCGCATTCAAGGAGAAGGCTTCAGCTCCAACCCCTCGGAAAACAGCGTTACCCTCAACGGCGTTTCTGCGGAAGTCCTCTTTGCCAGCTCGAATACAATCGGCATTCAGGTGCCCAAAAACATGCGTTGCGCTGGCCCCATACAGGTGCGGACGGGGGAGGGGGTGGCCACCTCCACCTCCTCCTTCCTCTACTTGCCAACAGCCACGGTAAGCACCTTTGCGGGCAACGGCACCACTGAATTTAAGGACGGCATTGGAACGGAGGCACAGTTTTATTTTCCCAACAACCTTGCTCTGAACTCAGAGGGCACGCTCTATGTGACGGATACCAACAACAACCGTGTCAGAAAAATTTCGCCCGAAACCAGGGAGGTAACCACCGTTACCCACAGCGGTGGGGTATGTCTCAAAGGGCAGTCCACAGGCATGCATTGTCCCAACGGCCTTGCCATCGACGCGCAGGACAAACTCTATGTGGCCTATTACTTCAGCCACCGCATCCAGACATTTTTGCCAAACGGAGAAGAGGAGCGCGCCTTTGCCGGCAGCAATACGCAAGGCTTTCTCGACGCCAATGGAACCGACGCACGGTTCGATCATCCAGACGGCATTGTCCTCGACAAAGCAGGCAACCTCTATGTGGCCGACAGCCATAACCACCGCATCCGCAAAATAACACAGGAAGGAGAGGTCAGCACCTTCGCCGGAAGCGGAGAAGTGGGCGAAAACAATGGAGATTATGCCGACGGCCCGGAAAACACCGCACGCTTCAACAAACCCAACGGCATCACCATCGACGCTGAGGCTCACCTCTATGTGTCGGATGCTGGAAACAACTGCATCCGCAAGGTTTTGCCGGACGGAAGCGTGCACACCCTTGCCGGCTGCGGGAAAGCAAGCTTCCTCGACGGCCCGGGAAATGTCGCGTGCTTTCATTCTCCCCAAGGCATGGCAATGGATGGCAGGAATGGTTACCTTTATGTGTCGGATAGCTATAACCACCGCATCCGCATGCTGACGCCAACCGGTGAAGTGAGGACGCTGGCCGGCGGAGGTATAACGGGCACCCTCGACGCCCAAAAACTTTCCGCTAACCATGTCAACGGCATAGGGGGCGACGCCAGGTTTTATAACCCTCATGGAATCGTCATGGACGCTGAAGGCAACCTCTATGTGGCCGACAGCAGCAACCACCGCATCCGGAAAATTGTGTTGGAATGAAGGAGGAGGAGGTGGAGCATGAGAAAAAATGCTTTGTACCGCCCAAATATGCTAGCTGAAGCACAATGCTTGAGAAAGCACACAACCTCGTCCAAACCGTTGCTTTGCTGGTTTTGACGTTTGCCTGCGAAATACCAGGCACATGCAAAGCAGACAACGACTGTCCTGCGGGTGCTTTTTGTTACAGCGGCGAAAAAGCAAAGGTGGGCGACAGGGGCATATGCGTCTATAAGGAGCCTGTCATCCACAGCTTCAGCCCACCTGAGGCAGCCCATGGCGCCATCCTCCGCATTCAAGGGGAAGGCTTCAGCCCCAACTCCTCGGAAAACAGCGTCACCCTCAACGGCGTTCCTGCAAAAGTCCTCTTCGGCAACTCAAGCGAAATAAACATTCAAGTGCCCAAAAACATGCACTGTTCCGGCCTTATAGAGGTGAGGAGCGGGGGGAGGAGCGTCACCTCCTCCTCCTCCTTCCTCTATTTGCCAACAGCCATTGTCAGCACTTTTGCCGGCAGCACCCATGGCTGGGTTGAAGGCATTGGGACTGCCGCACAGTTTCGTTTTCCCAACACCCTGGTACTGGATGCCAATGGCGACCTCTACGTAACGGATTCCAGCAACAACTGCGTCAGAAAAATTTTGCACACCAGCGGGCAGGTGAGCACCTTTGCCGGCGGCGGTCCGGCGGGCTTTAGAGACGGCGTAGGACTTGACGCACGCTTCTATGATCCTGCCGGCCTTGCCATAGACTCGCGGGGCAACCTCTATGTGGCAGATTATGGCAGCCATCGCATCCGGAAAGTTTCGCCCAAGGGAGCGGTGGAACTCTTTGCCGGAAATGGAGAGAGAGACTTTCTCGACGCCAACGGAGCCAACGCACGGTTCCATCTGCCTGCCGGTATTGCCATCGACGCTGACAACAACCTCTATGTGACGGACAGCTTGAATCACCGCATCCGCAAAATAACACAGGCAGGAGAAGTCAGTACCTTCGCCGGAAGCGGAGAAGTGGGCGCAGGCAAGGGAGGCCATGCCGACGGCCCGGGAAACACCGCACGCTTCAACACACCCGACGGCATCACCATCGACGCCGAGGGCAACCTCTATGTGACGGACACCGAAAACAACTGCATCCGCAAGGTTTTGCCGAACGGAACCGTGCACACCCTTGCCGGCAGCGGGGAAAAAGGCTTTCTTGACGGCCCGGGAAATGTCGCACGCTTTGACTATCCCCAAGGCATGGCCTTAGACAGCAGAAATGGCTACCTCTATGTGGCGGATTACCATAACCACCGCATCCGCATGGTGACACCGGGCGGGGAAGTGAGGACGATTGCCGGGGGGGGCATAACGGGCTACAGCCTCCAAAACCCTCCCCCCGCCCCCTATGCCGATGGAACGGGGGAAAACGCAAGGTTTTATAACCCCCTTGGAATCGTCCTGGACGCCTCAGGCAACCTCTATGTGGGGGACTCCCTCAACTACCGCGTCCGCAAAATTGTGTTGGAGTGAGGGGGGACGCCAACCCAAAATGCCCGCCTTATACAGACGGGCACCCTGCACCCTGGCTGCACTGTTAGAGACATAGAGGCCACTGCGCTATGTTCTGGTACGCTACCCGCGGAAAAGAGTTCCAGGACACGGGGAGACACCCATCCCGAAATTGCCAGGTGTTGCCTTCTGTGTCCTTGACATCGACGAAGGCGAGGGTGCAAAACAGCCGCGCGTCCATGCACCCTACCACCTTCGCGGGGTAACGGCAACGCTTGCCAACTTCATAGCGGGTTGCGCTGATTGCCCGTTCCATGACGCCACAAAAGACGCGGGGGGGAAAAGCGGGCGCGGCAGACGCAGCGGAACATACGGACCCTCCCAGTGCCGCCTCATCCGCTTCGCCTCCCTGGAAAGACTGCCAGGACACCGGTATGCACCCGTCCTGAAACCGCCAGGTGTTGCCTTCTGGGTCCTTGGCATAGGTTAGGACGCTGGGACACATCTGCATGGCACCCATGCACCCTACCTGCTCCGCGGGGTGGTGGCAAACACTGTCGGCTTCATAGCGGGTTGCGCTGATTGCCCGACACCCCGCCGCGGCGGCGCATTCGCCGGGCGAAAGAAGTCTGCAAGTTTCAGCATTCTGGGTTTGGTTTTCGGTTTGGTTTTCAGCTTCGTTTTCGGTTTGGTTTGTATTTTCGTTTTCGGTTGTGTCTGGAGCTGCGTTTGTGGCTTCGCTTCTGTCAAGCCCGTCTGGCTCCGTGTCGCAAGCGCTGGCTGCAAACAGGCATAGGGTGGATATGGCTAATACAGTTGTCCTGCTCATTTTTGACTCCTCTTTGTTTGTTTTAAGTGAACCCCTCTCTCTCCCCCCACTGCTTCACCATGATGAAGACAAATGTAGGATAACTGAGTGTATTACCGCAATCAAGCGCACACTTCTGCATGTAAACAAATGTTGGCAAATGCCTGCGGCCACGTTTCAGGGAGTCGATGGGCGCTTGCTCACAGGCTGTGTGTTTCGTCAGCCACTTCTTCAGCCGCTGAATCCGTTGTTTTGTCGGCCTCCAACCGCTGAGCTGCCAAAGGGTCTCCCAGAGGGAAGAAGACGAGGCCAATGCTCAGGAGATGGGGGTAGCCGATTTCCAGACGCGGGTCCAAGGCTTTCCAGAAAGGAAGCATTATCCCCAGCTTGAAGGTGGGGTGTACGCCAAAGCGGGTGCGGTAGCCGGCGGCGTCTTTTTTAAAATCAAAGAAGAGATCAAACCCCGCGCCAGCTTTGACATAGAGGGCCAACATGGCAGACACGGAAATTTCCACGGGAAAAGACAGGACAAAGGGTTGTTTCGCGGCCTTCGGGTGGCTGCCGAGCCAGGCGCCATATTCTGCTCCCACTTCGAGTGAATAGACGAAAAACGACAGATAGCTTGGCCCGAGGTTGTTGATGGGAAGAAGACAGTGAGCGCTCACAAACAGGGGATAGCCGCTGTTGTTGGGGGCCGGGAAGCTTTTTTGAGTCCGCAAGGGCAGGTTCAACATGAAACTGACATGGCTCCATTTCCATCGGTTTTCCAATTCGGGCTTCGTGTGCATGGGCATGGCTTTGACCGACAAAGCCATCGCCATTCCGAAGGTGAGCAGTTTCCACTGGAGCATAGAGCGGTTTTAGCTTGAAATGAGCTCGGCGGAGCACCCTTTTTTCGGGGACTTATGTATTTGACTTCCATAACAGTGCGAAATGCTCCTCTCTTTTGACGGAAAGAAGGATGGGATAAATGCCTGCTGTCATGTTGAAGACAAAATATATTTTAGTTTTGAAGTGGTGAGTTGTTGAGCGATGGTCATTGTTTTGTCAGTCCGGACAAAACATGAGCAAACAACAATCACCGCTCTGCTCAATCCGGCTGATGGGATAAACATTGTCTTTGTCGTCAACTGAAATTTCGACGACTCGGTCCATGTTCTCGAACGTATTTAATTCCTGAATCAGCTGCGGAATTTTCTTGCCACAGACAAGGTATTTCGGGCAATCCGTCTGAAGCAGCCCCGTCTCCGGCGAAATATGTTCTTGCCAACTATAAAGCGAGAAACGCAACAGACAACGCCCCATGTTGTTCTCAACAAAAGTGATGGGGCGGCTGGTTTGGCCGCCGTCAACGGAAAGACGTACTTCAAGCTTAGGGTTGTCTAAAGACTGCAATTCAACAATCAGCTGCGGAACAGTTTTAGCCCATCCAGTCATGGCAGTCCCCTATACGCTTGCTTCAATCCGCATTCCAGCTTCCACTATAAACACCTCCCACTCCACATTTTATTTACATCGCACCAACAAAGGTGCTATAATCTCTCCCGAAGGAGCTGCGCGAAAAGAGTGCAGCTGGGGTTAGAAGCCCATACACATTTAAAGAGCAAGAAGGCACTCCGAGTAACGCAGCCCCTTCTTGTTGAAGAGTTCGCCGGAAACGGCGGCTCAAATGGGAACCGCAAGGTTACCGGGTTTTCTTTAAATGTCCCGGCTTCTAACTCGTTTGGGCCGCCATGCCCCAAAACGAGAAAGCCCAGCTGCCTCACCCCGCAAAGCCCAAAAGTTTTTAACGGCTGTACATTGGAGGGGCACACACATGCATGAAGAAATGGATGAAAACCAGAATGAAGTCGAAGTGTATGAAGTTTTTGAACCTCAGGGCGTCTATAACTTCCTGGACGGCCTCTTTGTCATCGACATAATTACCTTGTCTTTGCTGAGGTGGCTAAACAAAATTGGCATTCAACACTCGGACATGCTCTCCATACAGAGGGAGTTAAACAGCATCCGCAAACATGTGGCTGCGTTAAAAAAGTATATACGCAACCTAACCATAGAGGTGTTGGGGGGCGCTCAAGTGCACAATGCCAAACGGCGCCACTGCGTGCTTTGGAGGATTATCAGGCGGGTGCTGAAGCAAATGCAGGTTTTTAAGTAGGTTGGGGTGAGGGAGAAACCCCAACTTACAGAAACACCCTGCTTGCAAATGCATGCAGGGTGTTTTTTGATGCGCCCAACAGTGCTGCGGCTTGGCGGACTATTCAACTTTATGAGCGTGCTCTGCCCAATGCCCGCAGTTGGTTCAGCCAACCGCGAAAGTGTGGACACTCCCGTTCCATCACCGAAAGCGTAATCCGCTCGGCAGCCAGTGGACCATGACGCACTTTTTCGTATTTCGGCTGCAGCAACTTCTCAAGGCGCCTTGATGGCACCGTGACAGTCACTTGCACCATTCACGGCCTCCCGCCCAGCACATTTCGCTTCCACAACTCTCCCAACGCATATTGCTCCAACCAGCTGGAAAGCTCGTCTTTGCTAAAGCGGCGGAAAGTCGATGCCCCCTCCTCCTGATCAACCACCACCACGTCTTCAGGCTCAAGCTCGTTCACCAACTCAACGGATTGGGTGGATATAATCAGCTGCCGTTCCTCGGCCACTTGCTTGAATATTCCGGCAAGCACTGAAATGGCATAGGGATGCAGGCCGAGTTCCGGCTCATCAATGAGTATTGTGTCGGGCAGCAGCTCAATAGGTTGCAACAACAGCGTCGCCAAACAGATGAAACGCAAAGTACCGTCCGAAAGCATGTGCGCTTTGAGAGGCGTATCGGGGTTGCGCTTTTGCGTCCACTCCAGCTCAACGAATTCGGACTTGCCTTCTCGGTGCACAAACTCATCGAAAAATGGAGCCACCAGTCGAACCGTATTGACAATGCGTTGATAAGCGTCCTCATGCTCCTTCCGAAGCATGCGCAAATAGGCCGCCAGGTTAGCTGCGTCAGGTTTCAAACGCAGATTATCATTGCTTGCGTGTCTTTGCTTGACTCGGGCGCGTTCGCTGGTGTCGTGAAAGTGATAGACGCGCCACTTGCTCACCGAATTGCGCACATAGGGCGAATAAGCGTCCCGCGCTTCTTTCAGTTTCGACTCGTCATGCCCTCTTCCCAGCACAGCACTCGACGATGAAGGGAAGCAGCTCCAACTCTCCTCTTTCTCAAAAATCAAACGATGGTCATTGGTTGGAACCAGAGAAAATATATAGCCGTTATTTGCAAAGTAGCACTCGGCATGCAGCCTGTCCGTCGTCTGCCGTCCGAAATGCAACAAGGCCCCCGGCCCACCTTGAAGCTGAACAAAGTTCTGCAAATTCTGCTCATACATTTCATGGAGCAGGCGGAACAGTCCAATGAAATTGCTTTTTCCCGCACCATTTGCGCCAATGAGCACATTCAGGCTGCGCAAGTCAAAGCCGCGCAACTCGCGGATGGACTTATACCCCGTGACTGTCAGAGATTTCACATTGGACACGTCCGGCCTCCTCTTCAAAGCACATAACACTCGCCGCAGCATTGCAAGTCCAGATTATGTCAGAGCTGCCCAGCACACGACAAAAACCAAAACCCCACAAAGCTTTTTAGACTTTGTGGGGCTTTGGCGAAGCTACCCCTGTTGACCCTGCCGGGATTCGAACCCGAGTTTGTGCCGTGAGAGGGCACCGTCCTAGGCCACTAGACGACAGGGCCAAACTGCAGATGGCCTTCTATTGGAAGCGCTCGCTTTCGTCAACGTCAATTTCTATGGAGCAAAAACAAGTCTGACACCAAAGGCCGGCAAAGTTTGAATGGCCCTATTTTTCCACTCGTGCCTCTTGAGTCAGCACCTTGCTTGCCTGGCCCAGCTTGTTGTGCGCAATGGCCATGACTTTCCATGTGGTGAGCGCGTCGGGGACTTCAAAATCCATGACAACCTGCCCCTTCTCGTCTGTCGTCAAAAAAGGCAAAAAGAAAACCTTCTCCGAAAAGTCTGGTCCAAATCGCGTAGAGCTTCTGAGCACTACCGGCACACGCTCAATCTTCCCAATCTGCCCCGCAGGGCCGCACCCACACACTATCCACCTTCTGCGCTGTATCCTCGCCAAATTCTCAGCGAGAAATATAAAATCCTCATGGAGGGAAATGCTTCTGGGAGTCCCAAATTCATTGTCCTGCGAATAAAACAGCGTGTTCTGCGGATAAAGCTCCAAAGCGGTGGGCCAGCGATGAGTGTGAAAAAAATCGAGGGAGCTGTCGTATATGAGGCCAAGCACTTCCGCTTCGCCTTTGCCCACCGGTTTGCCTTTGTGGGTGACAGAAAGGACAAAACGCTTTTTTTCTCCCGGGCGCAATGTGTCGCTAAAACTTGAAAACGACAGCCCAAGCTTTTTGCTGTCCCAGGGGACGGCTATTTGCTTGGTTGTTTCATGAGCCTCAAAATCCCGAATCCTCAAGATGCGAATGCTCAAGCCACCCTGATCTTCCTCCTGAACGCGCCATTTGAATGCCGAAATGCGCTCTCCTGCCCGAATCCACCGGGCTGCAATGCGCTTTCCCCTGCGAAAAAGTTCCACATAAAAAGCCTGGCCTTTGTGCTTGGAGCCCAACAACATTTTTAACTCTTCGCCTGCCCTCACTTCTTCCTTCTCAAGGTGTATCCATGATGCAAAAGGCACACCCAAGCGTGAATCCACCACCAAAAGCTCTTGCACCACCTGGGGTGGCTTTCCAAAAGCTTCAAACACCACCCGGAAAGCCCCTCTCGGAAGTTGGCCTAAATCCACCTCCCCTTCCCCCTGCTCGTCCAGAAAAACTTCTCCTTGTTTTTGCTCCTTGCCCACCTCCCACTTGCTCAACTCTTTTTGCCAGTCTGTGGTGGATTCGAAACCTGTAGAGTCTTCCTCTGCTGTGGATGCCTCCTCTGACAAAATACGTTTGCTCGGAGGGTTTAGCGCATAGAGTCTCCACGTGCCTTGGCTTTTTTGGCCAACGTCGCTCCAGTCTGTGCTTGAAACCGGCAAGCGAATCGCCTTGCCTGCAACAAACAAAGGCGCGTCCTCCATTTCACCCCCCCTAAGCCAATCCAGCTCCTCCCCCTCCTGTCTCTCAAAAAAATGCCCTTCAAAATTTGGACGCTTGTATTCCTCCACCTGCCACTGGGCTTTTCCCATCTCTTCTTGCTTTGAATTCCCCACAGTCAAACTCCACTTCCCCAGTGGAGCTCCCTCGGGGATTTTCAGCTCTCCTCCTATGCTTCCAAATGCATTGGTTTCCTGGCTTTGACTCGCCAGCTTGTTTCCCTTTGCGTCATAAAAAGACACCTCAAGCTTCTCATTCGCCGCAGGGACAAAAGAAAAAACCTGGGGACGCAGAAAAATGGCTTTATAAAAAAGGGGGTGGCCGGGGCGGTAGACAGCTCTGTCCAAAAATACGAGCGCCTTCTCACTTGAAAAATGTCTGTTTGCAGCTTCGTTTTCAGAAGGCTCGTCTGCTCCTGCCCAGCTGGCAACAGCCATGTCATCACCGCGAGAAGCCCAGACAACAAAAGGCCCGCCTGTTTTTTTCAAGCTTGTTTTGCCTTCGCGGTTTGTCTTCGCAAGCCGATAGGACACGGAGGGGTTTTGGCCGTCTCCTGTTTCCGCGCGAACGTTGATGCCTGCTTCAGGTGCGCCGGTGAGGGCGTTGGCAACCAAAACCTCAAACCCGCCTTTCGTCTCGTGCACCACAAGCACAAGCTCCGTTTGAAGCAACAATATTTTTCGCACGCCGGCTTCATTCGGCAAAAAGGTGTTTCGGTGTGAAACCAACAACCAATAGGCGCCCTTCCCAGGTAACTTGGGCACCACCTCCAACTCCTGAGCTTTCAACGCCTCCTTCACCGGCACCTCCATGGACCACGTCTTCAACAAACTTATCCACCGCTTCTTTTGAAACACCTCCGTCTCGTCTTCGTCACTTGCCCCTCCCACATGACGGGCACCCATTTCGGCCAATACATTCGGCAAGTCGAGCACCTTATAGGCGCGAAAATGCAATTTGGGCACATTGCGCAAGCGGACTTTCAACACCGACTTCCCAGGTGCATTGCAAAAACGGGCGCTCACAGACAGCTCTGGGGCCAACAGGCTGTCGAGTTCCTCTTCTGCAGGGGGATGGTTTGCGCCGCTCATCTGCACCAAAACACTCAGCAACAAAGGAATCATTCGTCACCCTCCCTCCATTTTTGACGGCTTTATTTCTTTTTTCAACCCACCACGCAAACTTCGAAATGGGCGCTTCCACAAACGGCTTGAGTACAACCGAAGCTCCATTCGCCATAGGACAAAAAACCTTTCAGGAGCGCCTGGCAAAATGCCGCATAAAGTCCGCCAGCGCTTCTGCGTCCTGCTGACTTACCGCGTTGTAAATGCTGGCGCGCATGCCGCCCGTGGAGCGGTGGCCCTTCACCCCCACCATATTCTCCCCCGCCGCCGCCTTCACGAAAGCTTCGTCCAAAGCGGGGTTTTTCAGGTGAAACACCACATTCATGTGCGAGCGGCTCTCTTTTTCAACCGGCGCTATATAAAATTCAGGGTGCTCATCCAATGCAGCATAGAGCGTTTTGGCTTTCTTCTCGTTTCGCACAGCCATGGCAGGCACGCCACCTTCCGCCTTCAGCCAGCGCAGGCAGTTGCGCAACATATAAACACCAAAAGTGGAGGGCGTGTTGAGAAGGCTGTCGTGCTCCGCAAAAGTGGCATAACGCAAAATGAGGGGAAGCTGCGTGGAGGCCTCCTTCAAAAACTCTTTGTGCACCACCACCACCACCAGGCCTGCAGGGCCCAGGTTTTTTTGCGCCCCCGCATAAATGAGGCCAAACTTGGACACCTCTACCTTACGCGACAAAATGTCCGAGGACATGTCGCAAACGTGCCACAGCTTGCCTGTGTCCAAAAATTGCCAATATTGAGAGCCATACAAAGTGTTGTTGGAAGTCGTGTGTACGTAACAAGCTTGCGCGTCGAAAGAAACTTCGGACTGCTTGGGTACGCGTACGTAGCGGCCAAACGCGTCTGTTTGCTGCCAGGCGGCGCGCGCGTTGCCCACCCTCTGGGCCTCCTCCAGGGCCTTCTTCCCCCACACGCCCGTCACCACATAGTCCGCACTTCTTCCCGCAGCTAAAAAATTCATCGGCACCAATGCAAATTGCATGGACGCCCCACCCTGCATAAACAACACCTCGTGTGTGGCGGGAATTTCCAGAAGCTCGCGCAACAAAGCTTTGGACTCTTCGTGCACACGCATGAAGTCTTTTCCGCGGTGCGAGTGCTCCATAATGGACATGCCTGTGCCTTCAAAATTGAGCAACTCCTTTTGCGCCCATTCCAAAGCCGGCAAAGGCATGGCCGAGGGGCCCGCGTTGAAGTTTCTTTTTCGCATGAGTGCCTCCTTAATATTCCTAAAACCTGTGAGAAAAAATGCCACTGCGCAGCTTGGGCTCAAACCATGTGGACTTGGGCGGCATCAACAAACCTGCATCCGAAACTTGGAGCAACTCCCTCATCTGCGTTGGGAAAAGGCTGAAAGCCACTTGCTGAGGGTTGGACGCGGAGGCTGCCTCCATTTTTTCTATGCTGGAATGCCCTCCTATAAATTGAATGCGCATGTCTGAGCGTGGGTCCGCAATGCCAAACACCGGGGCCAACACTTCTTCCTGGAGAATGGAGACGTCCAAACTTTCTACGAGGCCTCGGCCCCCCTCCTCCCTCAGCTGCAAACTCCACCACTGCCCTGCAAGCAACATACAAAATGAAGCCTTCTGGCTGGGTTGTTTTTTTCCGTCCGCGCGCAGGTGGAAGGACTTCAAAAGTTTCTGCAGCAGCTGCTCCGGCAGCAGGTTGTCGGGGAGCAGCACGAGGCGGTTGTAGGGCAAAATTCGCAGGTGGCTGTCGGGGAAGGCCACCGCCATAAACACGTCGTGCTCGCCGGGGGCGCCTTGTTGCTTTTTTTGCTGGTGTACACGCCAGGCGGCCGCGGAGCGGTGGTGGCCATCGGCAATATAGAGGCTGTCCATCTGCTCAAAAGCTTCCAGAAGCTTCTGCTTGGCGTCGGCGGGTACATTCCAAAAACGGTGCTGTACGCCGTCTTCGGAAACAAAGGAAATGCGCGGCGGCATTTGCGCCACTTGCTGCATGGCCGCGGCAATGTCCGCGTTGTCGCGAAAGGCCAAAAAAACGGGCTCGTCATGCGCACCCAGCACCTCAATGTGTCGCGTACGGTCGTCCTCTTTGTCCTTGCGCGTCAACTCGTGGCGTTTAATTCGGCCACACGCATACGCTTCAACGCTGAAACAACCCACAAGCCCCAACTGGCAGTGGCCTTTCTGGGACTGCTCATAGGCATAGAGGTTGGGTTGTTTGTCGGCGACAAGCCACCCTTCCCTCTCAAACAACTCAAAATTCTCTCGCCCCTTTGCATAGGCCTCTTCGGAATGCTCGTCCAACTCCGGGGGCAAATCCACCTCGGGGCGGCTTAGGCGCACGTAGCTTTGGGGGTTGTGTTGCCGCAAGCGGGTGGCTTCTTCCCGGTTAATGACGTCATAGGGAGGGGCGGCCACCTGGGCTGCCAAATGTGCCGGGGGACACCAGGCTGTAAACGGAAATAACAAACGCATGCTGTGCCTTTCAAAAACAAGTGGAGGCTATGAAGAAGCCACCGTCGCAGCCGAAATTTTCTCCCAAATGGCCAGCTTTTTGGTTTCCACTTTAAGTGTGGCGGCATCCACCATTTCATCGCCCACAACAATGGCGCCCATGCCGCGGTGAATGTCTGCCTGGCGGTAGGCCTCAATAATGGAGCGCGCGCGCTCCAACTCTGCTGTAGAGGGCGTAAACGCCGCATGAATGGGTGCCAGCTGGCTGGGGTGTATGGCCCACTTCCCGTCATAACCCATTTTGGCGGCTTCTCTGGCGTCATGCGCAACCAATTCCGCGTCGCGAAATTGCACCGTCACCGCGTCAATGGCATCCACCCCCGCAGCCCGCGCGGCATTTAACATTTGTGCGCGCGGAAAATAAAACAGGCGCTGCGCGTCTTCCTTAAAGTCGCGGGCGCCCCAGTCTCCGGCAAAGTCTGCTATGCCAAAAATGAGAGAGCACACACGCGGCGAGGCCTTTGCAATTTCATAGGCATTGTGCAACCCCAGCGCGGTTTCAATTTGCGCTTCTATTTGAATTTTGCCGCGCACAAGCCCCAAGTCGGCTTCCATTTGCTCAAGCAGCTTGCACAAAAAATGAATGTCCGCGGGTTGGTTTACCTTGGGCAATATAATGACGTCCACGTGTTTGCCTGCCGCTTGCAACACTTCCCAAACGTCTCTGAAACAAAAAGGCGTGTCCACGGCGTTGACGCGAAATGCACGCAGTTTTCCGCCTCGAAATTTCAACTCTGCCAATGCACGGGCGACTTCCTGGCGCGCCTTGGTTTTTTGTGAAAAAGCGCATGCGTCTTCCAAGTCAAAAATAACTTCGTCCGCATCCGAATCCGCTGCCTTCTCCATCATTTTTATGGAGTGGCCGGGGCAAATAAGCTCAGAACGTCTTGGTTGGTAAGTCATGGTGAGGGCCCTATTCTGAAGGGAGTCGCGAGAATGCTCCAAATAAGCTCGAAGGGCAATAGCTCTGCATGAAAGGGCGCTTCCCCAAAGGGTTTAAAGTGGCGAAGGAGCGTTGACAACAGGCCTGAAATTCAGCGACAAATCCACCGCCCTCGCGGAGTGCGTCAGTGCGCCCATGGAAACCCAGTCCACGCCCAATTCTGCAAGTTGAGAAAGTCTCTCCAAAGTCACCTTGCCGGAAACTTCCAAAACCACGCGCCCTGCCGCAAGCGCCACCGCTTTTGCTATCTCCTTATCCTCCATATTATCCAGCATCACCACCTCCGCCCCTGCCTCAATGGCTTCCTGCAAGCCTTCTAAGCTGCTCACTTCCACTTCTGTTTTCAACAAGCCGTGTGTCGCCTGTTTGGCTCTGCAAACGGCCTCGCGAATGTTTCCATCCAATGCGGCGAGGTGGTTGTCTTTAATCAACACACCGTCAAAAAGGCCGAAGCGGTGGTTGTTGAGTCCGCCATGGCGCACCGCTTGCTTGGAAAGCATTCGCAAACCCGGGGAGGTTTTGCGTGTGTCCACCACACGAAGTTGGGTGCCAACAATCGCCTCGCGCACTTTGGAGGCAAAAGTTGCCATGCCCGAGGTACGTTGCACCAAATTCAGTGCTGTGCGCTCCGCAACCAACAAGGCGCGCATGGGCCCTTTCAAGCGCGCAAGGCAGCTGCCAGCCTCACAGGTTTGGCCATCTGAAGCCAGCATTTCCACTTGAGTGCGCCCATCCACATAAGCAAAGGCCTTGCAAAAAACTTCGGCGCCGGAAAACACCAAAGCCTCTTTGGCAAGCAACTCACCTTCTCCCCACAAAAACTCAGGCACCAGCGCCAGGGTGGTTATGTCACCGGCGGCGCCCAAGTCCTCATCATAAGCCAGCTGCAACAGACGCTCTAAAAAACCACTGGACATTGTCATCTTCTCCGCGTCGAATTTTTCTTGGCTGCTTTTTTAAACACAGGCTTTGAGGTGCGAGACTTTGTGGAAGTGCGAGACTTCGTGGAAGTGCGAGACTTCGTGCTGCGGATTTTGTTTGCTTTGGGAGGCTGTTTTGAAACCGTCTTCTTGGAATTTTTGAGTTGTTTCTTCGCAACACTTCCAACTTTTTTCTTGGAAACCACAGAAGCCTTTTTAACTTTTGTCGAAACATCCGGCCTGTTTCTGGCTTTTCTCTTCACGGGTTTTTGGCCGCGGCTTTGGCTTTTGCTGAGTTTGGGTTTCTCTTCGTTTGTTTTTTTCTGCACAGCAGGCTTTGGTTTTGGTTTTGGCTTGGCAGGCGCAGCCTTGGGTTTAGGTGAAGTTTTGGGCGCTGCTTTTTTGGCTTGTGCTTTTGGGGGAGGCCGCTTCGCCAAGGCTGGTTTTTTCGCTTTGGGGGCTGTTTTTTTAAGGGGCGCTTTCACCTCGTCGGAAGGGGCCACCTGTGTTTTGTTTTCCTCTTGGGGTGCGGCATTGGTGCCTGCTGCATTTTCCAGAGAAAGGCGTTGCAAATGCGCGTTCATTTTTTTGAGTTTTTCCTGCAACTCTTCAATGCGTGTTTTGTCTTTTTCAACCACTTCTTTGGGTGCACGCTGGGTGAAGTTGGGGTTTTCCAGCTTCTTCAAAAGCCCACTTAAGTCTTTTTCTGTTTTGGCAATTTCTCTTTGAATGCGAAGGCGCTCCTCTTCCAAATCCACCACACCTTTCAGGGGAATAAAAACCTCCATCCCCATGCAAAAATCCACACCTGCGCAGTTGGGTTTTTCTCCTAAGGGTTGAATGCTCAACTCAGAAAGGCCTGCGAGTAAAACAAGCATGGAGGCTTGTTTTTCAAGAAAAGCGCTCTTTTCCAAGTCATCGGTTTGCACAATGGCCTGCACTTTTGTCGAGGGAGGAATGTTGTTTTCTCCTCGAATGGAGCGCATGGCTTCCACCAGGGCCATGAGGAGGCCCATTTCACGCTCGGCGCCCTCATCCAAATAGCGGTTGTCCGGTTTGGGGAAGGAGGCCACACACAGGGAAAGTGCCTCGCGTTTCATCGGCAGCATTTGCCAAATTTCTTCCGTAATAAATGGCATGAAGGGGTGCAGCAAACGCAAAACCACCTCTAAAGCCCAGGCAAGGCAGGCGCAAGTTGCACGCTTGGCAGCTTCATCGCCTCCATTTAAAGCGCTTTTGGAGAATTCAATGTACCAGTCGCAGAATTCTCTCCACACAAAATGGTAGAGGGCCATGGCGACGTCGGAGAAGTTAAAATTCTCAATGCCATTGTCCACCACCTCTATGAGGCGGTTAAGGCGCGACAACATCCATCTGTCGGCCAGCGAAAGTGCCTCGGGCGCAGGCAAATTTTCAAATTCAAATGCGCCAAAATTCATGAGGGCAAAACGTGCCGCGTTGTAGAGTTTGTTGCAGAAGGCGCGGTAGCCGCCTACGCGCTCAATGGACAGGCGAATTTCGCGGCCCTGTTGTGTCAGCGAAGCCAAGGTAAAACGCAAAGCATCCGCACCCATGGGCGCCATGCCCTGCGGAAACTTCGCGCGCAGAGAGGGGGGAAGCTCTTCGGCCTGGGCGCCTTGAATGAGGAGAAGCGGATCAACAACGTTCCCCTTCACCTTGGACATCTTCTCCCCCTTCTCGTCGCGTACCATGGCATGCAAATATACCTTTGAGAAGGGCACCTTCTTCATGAAGTGGAGGCCCATCATCATCATCCTCGCCACCCAGAAGAAGAGTATGTCGTGCCCCGTCTCCATCACCGCATTGGGGTAGAAAGTTTTTAACTCCTGGGTTTGGTTTGGCCACCCCAAGGTGGAAAAAGGCCACAGGCCGGAAGAAAACCACGTGTCCAACACATCCCCATCCTGCACCCAGTTGCCCGAAGGGTTGTCTTCTGTCACGCCGGGGTTTTCGCGGCTTACCACAGGCACTGCACGCTCAAAGTCAATGCTTCCGTCGGCAAGTTTGGGGCTTGAGTCCAGCGGGTACCAGGCGGGAATTTGGTGGCCCCACCACAGTTGTCGGCTAATGCACCAGTCATGAATGTTGTGCATCCACGCATAGAAAGTGTTGGTCCAACCCTCTGGGTAAAACTGTGTTTTCCCCTCTTCAACCGCTTGAATGGCGGCTTTGGCCAAAGGCTCTATTTTCACAAACCACTGCAGGCACAAACGCGGCTCCACAGGGACGCCGGTGCGTTGGCTTACGGCCAGCGACAGGCGGTAGGGCTCCTCCTTCACCAAAAGCCCCTGTGCTGCCAAGTCGAAAACCACTTTTTTGCGCGCTTCAAACCTGTCCATGCCGGCATAGGGGCCTGCGTTTTCGTTGGTGCGTGCGGTTTCGTCAAAAATGGAAATGGAAGGCAATTGGTGTTTTTGCCCAATGAGGTTGTCGGTATGATCATGCGCGGGCGTCACCTTCACCGCCCCTGTCCCAAACTCTTTGCTTACCCACTGCGCATCCGCAATGACGGGTATTTCCCGGTTCAGCAGAGGCAACAACAAAGTCTTTCCAACCAAATGCGCAAAACGCTCATCCTCCGGGTGTACGGCAACCGCAACGTCGCCCAGCAGGGTTTCAGGCCGCGTGGTTGCCACCACCAGGCGCTCTTCGCTGTCTTTAACAGGGTAGGCAATGTGCCAAAGCAAGCCGTCACATTCTTCGTGTTCTACTTCCAAGTCAGAAATGGCTGTGCGCAAGGAGGGGTCCCAATTAATCAACTTCTGCGCGCGGTAAATCAGCCCCTCCTCGTAAAGCCGCACAAAGGCTTCGCGCACCGCGGCTGAGGAGCCTTCATCCATGGTGAAGCGCTCCCGGCTCCAGTCCAAAGAAGCGCCCAACATTCTGTGTTGCTTTGCAATGCGGCTGCCTGAGGCCTCTTTCCATTGCCATACGCGCTCTAAAAACTTTTCTCTTCCCAAGTCGAATTTTGTGAGGCCTTCGTTTTTTTTGAGCTCTCTCTCCACGACGGTTTGCGTGGCAATGCTTGCGTGGTCAATTCCTGGAAGCCACAAAACGTTGTGGCCCTTCATGCGTTTGTGGCGACACAAAATGTCCTCCAGCGTCGCCGTCAGCGCGTGCCCCAGGTGCAAAAAACCCGTCACATTGGGCGGAGGCAAAACAATGCAATAGGGTGACTTGTCTGAAGTCGCTTCTGCGCGAAAAAATTCCTTCTCCATCCACCAACCATACCAACGCTCTTCCACTTGACTGGGCTCATAGGACTTTGGCAGCTCACGTTCACTCATTTGCCTTCTCTCCAAACGCTATACACAGAAACGGCGGCCACTCTACACGAGTTGGCCGCCTCTTTTCTCATAAACTCAACCGACAAAAAATCAACCCGGAGACACTCCCTTTTCTTTGGCTTGAATAAGCCGCTCTATATGCTCGCGAATCATCGTTTCTGCCAGCTGTGGAACCACTTCCCAAATGACTTTCTCCAGAAGCTCTTTTGAAACACTGGGCAACAACTCTCTAAGCACAGCTTCAGGGTTAAATGCAGGAGAGGGGGTTGGCGAAACAGCTGCTGCACGCCCTCCCAGGCCAAAAGGATCGCGCCGCATCAACCCGCCTGCGGTGGCCTGCTGCGGCATGGGCGCGCGAGCGGACAGCGGAGGATGGTATCCAGGGGAGGGGTAGGCCGTCGGCCTTCCTGCAGGAGAAAACAGCGGGGCGGCTGGAGCAGCAGGAGGCGGTTTTGCAAAAGCAGCCCGCTGCATCGGCGGAGCAGGCGTCGCCGGAGAAGCCGTTCGAGAAAGTTGCTGCGTCAAAGGCAAAGGCCTGGGCCCAGGTGCGCCATAAGTCGGCTGAGGCCTCGCGCCATAAGCTGGAGGCGCCGTACGTGCGGGAGGAAATGTGGGCGCCAACCCTGGCCGGGAAGGGCCAGCCATGGGCACAGCCATCGCTTGCAACTCAGGAGCCACTGGAGCAACGCTGGCCATAGGTTGAGGCGGTGGTGCAGGAGGTGCGCCAAATATGGGCGTTCCGGGAGTGCGCGTTGTGCCTCTTGGAGGCACAGGAGAAGCAACCCTTGGGGCCGTTTCTCTCATGGGAGGCGCCGCAGGGGGAGGCATCGAAAACGGTGTCGGTGTAAGAGGTGTTGAGGAGGCTGCCCTCGGAGGAGCTGCAGGGGGAGGAGGTTGCAAAAAAGCCGGAGAGCGCTCCGTGGTGGCTGAAGGGGGAGGTGTAAAAACCGGCGCAGAAGGAGGAGCCGCAGGCGTTGCAGAAAACGCAGGTGGCGGCGACACCACAGGCGCCACAGGAAGCGCAGGCGCCGAGGGTGCCACGGGTGCTGAGGGAGCAGAAGGCGCCGAAGGGCCAACCACTGGCTGCTTCGCCGCGCTTGTCATGGAAAAACCACGCGTAGGCAAAGGAGCAAACAGGGGCATTTTTAACAGGCTGCATACCTTGTCCAGCAGCGCCTGGCTTTCAAAAGGTTTGGCAAGGTAAGCATCGGCGCCCACAGCTTTCACCCTTTCCTCGTCCACAGGCTCCTGGCCGTTCAAAAGAAGCAGCACGGGAATATGCGCCGTCCTGGGGTTTTTCTTAAGCGCTGCGCACAGCTCAAAACCATCCTTGCCGGGCATCAACCCATCCGCCAACACCATGTCTGGACCCATCTCCTGGGTTTTGGCAAGCGCATCCGTGCCGTTGTCCACTTCAATCAGGCGGAAGTCATCAGAAGTCAGCACCAGGGAAATGACCTTGCGCATCGTCAAAGAATCATCAGCAACCAGAACATTTTTCGGCATGTAGCCCTCAAACAAACCAAAAATAACGAATACAGTTTAAGCAGTTGTATAATATCTGCGCGCGTCTTAGCTAAATATTCTACCTCAAAATCCGTTCACCCGGTTTTGTTTTGCCAGTTCGCTGCTACTTTCTATGTAACCAGTTGTTTTTAAATCGGTTGTCCTTCCATTCTCCCTGTCCTGCCTCCCCCTCCCCACCGACGACACCCTCATCTCACTGGCTTGTTATCTTTCCCTTTTTTTTCAGACTCTTCCAGGCTTTTTAGCAAATCAGCTGCTTTCTTTGCCTCTGTGCTTTTGGGGTATACCCGTACAAGCTCCTGCAGGGCCAGTTTGGCTTCGGGTAATTTTTTAAGCTGCTTGAAGCATTCATACGAGCGCAAATAGGTCAGCGGGGCCGAGGGTGTTTTGGGAAACCCTTCAATAATTTTTGCATATTCATAAAGCGCTTCCCGGTAATGTTTCTGTGCGAAATAGCTTTCTCCGAGTTTGAAATGCACTTCGCCTGCAGCACTGTCTTTGGGCCATTTACGCAAAAACTCATTCAGCAAAGCCCGGCCTTCTTCGAGCTCTTCCTTTTTAAGCACCTCCTCCGCATATTTCAGGAAAGCTTTGGGCTCATCGGGTTTTTCAGGCTGTTTGGACGCAGCCGCACCCACAGCGGCAGCGCTTGCCGTGGTTGAAGTCGTCGTGGCTGTTGTGGCTGCCACAGGCGCTGTCGTCAGCCCTTGCACTTGCGCATGAAGTGCCGCCTGTGCCGTTTCCAGCTCTCGCACGCGGTGCTCCAACAACTCCAAACCTCCACGCAATTGTGCAATGTCCTCCGCGGAGCGCTGCATCTGCACGCCTATGTCAGCACCACTCTGCCTGGCCCACTGCTCCGTCTGGTCCAGCGTTTTTGAAACACGCTCCTGGTTTTCCTTCATTCCCAGGCTGAGCGCCTCATTTTCCCGCGTCAACTGCTGCACACGCTCCTCAAGCAAATGCCCTCGCTCCGCGGGGAAAAAACAACCTGCAAGCAACAAAACAAAACCGACAAAACTCTTTCTCATGGCAAATTCACATTCCACAACAAATATAAAACCAACACAGCCTAAACCAAAATCAGCTTGGGGCCTTGCAAGCTTTTGCGAATCCATTCAAACGCACCTTCCACGTCCGCTTCCGCTTCTGTAAGACGGCGGACAACAACAGTGGTGGGTTTGGAGTGGGGGGGGCAAATGTTTTTTAAGTCACCCAGCAAGCTGAGGGCCGAATCAAAAACCACCTGGGTTTCTTTGTTGTTTGAAGCTTCTTCTTCCGAGGCTTTTGCGGATGGCTCCCCCGCCTTCTCTTTGAGGTGAATTGAAAAACGCTCAAGCGTCGAGCGCAGTTTTTCTCCATCAAACTCGCTCAACGGCTTTTGCAAAAATTCACAGTCCACCTTCAACATCCGCAAGGCACCGCTGCCAGAAAGGTTGGAAGACAACGAGCTTATGCCGGACTTCGCAAAAGCACCCAAAAGCGCATCGTCTTCCGGAGAAGGCCACGCATAGGGGACTGCCTCCAAAAAAACATACAAGGCCGGAATTCCATGCCTGGTTGCTTCCAGCATGTCCTCTTCTATGGGAGGAAAAGTCTCAGGGTAGCCTGTAAACAACAAGGGGAAAACCACCTCCGCCCAAAAATCCTCTGAGACAGGCCCTGTGGAAGCAAAACTTGCCCAAAGCCGCGTTGCAAGCTCACAAGTCTGCCCATGCTTCTCCCACTGCTCCCCCACGGACTTGTGCGGCTCCATGGAGCCAAACACCGCTTGGAATTGGTTTTCCATATGCGCCTTCATCTGTGCGGGAAGTCCACTTCCAACGCGGCTTAAAGCATCCTTGAGTTCCTGCATGAGCTGGCCTGGCAGACGCTTCCATGCGGCTTCTGCTTTTTCCATGTCCAAGGCCATAATCTGCAGGAAACTTGGATCAAACAAACGCTGATACAGCTGGGCATCCAACTTGGATTCTCCCAACAAAGGAATCCCCGAAGCCATGCGTGCAGAGCTCAACGAGTCGCTCAAATTTCTCGAAAGCTCATCGAGTTTTCCCAAATTGGCCAAAGACAGGGCTTCCAACACCGCTTCAAACGGAGACAAAACAATCACCGCCTCCGCAAAACCCAAAGACACACCTGCCGCAGAGTCGTGGTTGGGAAACCAGAAACCCTTGTGCAAATGAAGCAGCTTCTCTCCAAGGACAGCCGCCAAACCCAGGGCAATGAGTTGGTGTTCCGGTTTGGAAAGTTTGAAAGCCCCACTCAAAACTTTGATGACAGACTTTTCAATTTCACTCCAGGAAGCATTCAAATAGTCCACTTCACGCTTCTCGGCTGTTTTGAACAAAAGCACCAACTGAGACAGTGCTGCTGCAATATGCGGGGGTTTGTCCTCGTGTGGAGGCTTGTGGTTGTCCATGGCTCTCCCATAGCATGCATGCAACACTTGTTTGAAATTTCTCCTCCTCCCCTGTGGATTTTGTTGTTTCCATTCTCAAACAAAATTTACAAAATTTATAAAATTCAACAAAGTTTGTCGGCTTTGAAGCTACCTGTTAAAAGCCGTGGGGATATAAAAAAACGCTTTCTCCTTTCCATATCTGACAGGCCGCTCATCCTTTGCGAAAAACAACTTTTCAAGAAACACTTGCTCCCAGAAACAACCCCTTCCTGAGACAAATGCGTCTTGGGGTGTTGCTTTGTTACGCTCTGGTTTTCAGCTCCTGCGCCTCCCTTTTCCCGCGCTTTTCAGCACCCATCGCCACGGGGTTTGCGCGCGACGAAATGTGGAAACTGACAACCTCTGAGTCAGAAATTTATTACCCCAAACAACATGAAGCAGAGGCTTTGCGTATTGCCAAGCAGATGAATGCATGTCTTCTCGCGCTGCGTGAAAAAACCCAGGGCCATACTCCGACAAAACGCATGTTGGTTTTTCTCACTTCGACAAATTTTAACAACGCCTATGTCGCCATAGGGTATGAAGGTGAGCTTCAGCATACCGTCAACCCGCTGTTCCTCACGAGTGAAACCTTCCATTGGTATAACATGTCGGGGGGGGACGTTTCTGAAGTCGTATGCCATGAAATTCTTCATTATGTGCACCTGGAGCAGACGCGTGGGTTCTGGAGGTGGTTTAACCTCGTTTTCGGCCCGCAAGTTTCTCCTCAATCCTCTTTGGAGCGGTGGTTTGCGGAGGGGGTGGCGCAATTTTATGAGGGGCGCCTTCGACACCCCACAGGAAGGCCTCACAGCCCTTATTACCACGCCCTCTTTTATTCCGGTGTCGCCGGGCGAAAAGGAAAAATTTTTGAAAGCGACTTGCACCCTCAAACACGTGACTTGCTTCCCGCCTCCGGCGCCTACCTCACCTCGTTGTTTTTCATTGAATACCTGGCTCAAGTATATGGCGAGGAAAAGCTTTGGGAGTTGATTTCACTGCAGGCTGACTCGTTTTTTTTTCCTCTAGGTGTCAGCCTTCGTTTCCAGAAAGTCTATGGAAAAACCCTCGCCAAACTCTTTGAGGACTGGGAAAAAAGCCTTGCTCCTCTGGCCACACCTCCTCCCAAACCTGCCAACCAAATAACGCTGCTGGAAGATGTGGGCTTTGTGGCAAGGTTGGGGGTTGCTTTGGACGGCAGCATGGCTTTGGTGCGTTCTCACCGGGAAAAAACCCCAGCCCTCTTGTTGCTGGACAGCGATGGGCGTCTGCGCGCCCAGTTGTCGCTCACCCAATATTTGCCCTATCGCCAATGGATAAGCGCTGGCCCCGGAAGCATTTCAGGGCTTTCTTTCAGCGCTGACGGGCGCTGGCTTTTTCTGCATAACGGCGACATCAACAGCTGGGGGGATGAAGTCGGGCAACTGTGGAAAGTGGATGCGCAAACAGCCAAAGTCGTCCAGGTTTGGCAAAACGCGGGAAGTCAGGGAGGCTGTCTGCACCCGGATGGACAACGCTATCTCTGGGTGGAGTTTGCGCCTGGGAAAACACGCCTGGTTGAATTCCATTTATACACACAACAAAAACAAACGCTGCTCGAAGAAGGCCCGGGCGTTTCTTTTGCGACTCCAGCCTATTCTCCGGATGGAAAGCAGCTTGCTTTCGCTCGCTGGGAAGGAAAGGGTTGGGACATTCACCTTTGCCAAGTGGGTGGAGAATGCAGGCAACTGACGCATGACGCAGCTTTTAACTATGCGCCCAAATGGATAGACAACAACAACCTCCTCTTTGTGCGAAAGGAAGGAAACACGGCACAGGCATTTCGTCTGCATCTTCCCTCGCAAAAACGCATGCGCCTCACACAAGCGCCTTTTTTAGTCCTGGACGCAAGCCCCTCCCGCACGCATGTCGCCTTTCTGAACCGAGTGGGTTGGGACTGGAGTTTGGACCGCATAGAGCTCAACCTCGAAGAAGCGGACTTCGAAGAAGCGGACTTCGAAAAAATCGACACCCCAACAGTGGAGGAAAGCCATGAGCACCCACCTTCTTCACCTTCCGCTTCGACTTCTTCTGCCTTTAACTCCCTGCGCATTCTTTCTGACACCCATGACGAAACCTTCAAAATAGAATCCAACAAACCCTATTCCGGATGGGAGGAAGTGTGGCTTCCCAGAGCGCGCATTCCTTATGTGGACATTTATTTCCCAACACAGTTTTGGAATGCGAAATTTGCCTCAAGCATCGGGCTGTCCCTCTATGGAAGCGATCGCTTAAGCTTTCACAACTGGTCCCTGGATTTTCGCCTGGCCATCCCTGCAAAGTCCTATGGCACAGCACTGACTTATCTCAATCGGCAGCTGGCGCCCTGGACACTGTTTGCACAGCTCCAATATGACAAAAATCCCCCCTTGCAATATTGGGTGGGGCAAGTGGGGGGGCAGCGCGCTTTCTTCACAACACCTCTTCGGTTTTCTTTGCTTGCCATCGACAGAAAATATCTGGGCGCCCACCAGCGCTATTTGGGCCCCTCCGTCTCCGTGGATTATGCCGCAGGCACTTCCACCGCCATGGGGGGAATTCAAAGCCTGTTTCAAATAGGGGCTTCGGGGAGTTTCTTTTTGAAGGACATTGGAAGCATACGCAATGTTGTCAGTCTCTCCGGTTATGTCGGCCTTGGCATTCCTCTGCCTTTTTCGACACGACATTCTTTCGTGCTGAATACCCGAGGACGCTTTTTGCCCAATGCACCCAAAGGTACCTTGCAATTGGGCGGCATGGCCTACCATTATGTGTTTTTGCAGTCCGAAGAATCCAAACACGCTTCGTCTCCCGGCGTGTTTCTTCCCATGTTTTTTGGTGAGGCCCTAAGAGGCTTCGAGGACTTTTCCATCCGCGCCAACCATGCAGGCATTGCCAATGCACGCTATCGCTACTCTTTTGTTATCGACAGAGGATCGGTGTCTACCTTCACCCTCTTCCCCTCCCTCTTCTGGCGGCAAGTCGACTTGGAACTTTTTGGCGTCGCCGCTTTCAGTGACAACCTCTCACAACGCTGGATGCGCTCTGTGGGAGGAGCCGTTTTTCTGCGAACGTCCATCGCTCAAAACGTTTCTATGAGCCTTTATTATCAACTCTCTGTTCGCATGGATGCCGGGCTCCCTCCTTTGCATCTCATCGGCTATTCCCTGGACTGAGGTTTACAGGCAGACCTGCACACACAAAATCCTCCATACAAACAATCTGTGCTCTGAGAAAAATGCACACAGACGAAACCTGTGCTCGCCTTTTTTCGAAGAAGATTTTGAAGGACATGCTATGCTGTCGTCCTATGCGTGTGCGCACCACCTTTTTCGTTCTGATTTTTTCTTGCTTTCTAAGCTTGTCGGCACAAGCACAGGCTTTGGACTCACTCAAAGAAAGCCTTTTCGGAGAAAATTCCATAAGCAGCGCACCCAAAGAGGCCGTCGAGAAAGAGGCGTCTGCAGAGTCTTTTCCGCTCATCGCTGTCTCCTTGGGGGTTCTTGTTTTTTTGTTCGCTACACCCTTTGCCTTCCGCTATTTCGGGGAGGTTTCCAAAGAAATGCACGCCGCCCAGAAAAGCGCCGGCACCTCTCCTTCAAAGACGAAACGCTAGACCGGTTGAGGCCGAACGAGGTTAAAGCGGATCTTCCTCTGTCACAACAGGTTGCTTTTGCTTGGCCGAGGGCAAAACAGCGGGAGAGGTTTCTTGTTTGGGGGCGGCAACGGCTGGCCTTTTTCCTCGCGACAAATCCTCAGCAAACCTTTGCGCAACCGTGTCGAGAATCCAATGTGTGCGGTTGCGGAACAAGGATGGATCTTTCGCCATAACGAAAGGATCTGTCACCGGCAAACTGGACTCTTCCTCCTCCGCATGGAAACTGCGTTTCCACAACACACTTCCTCCCTGCAGACGAAACATGCGTCCATAACCTTTCATCCAAAAACGAATCTTCCCCTGCGCGCTGCGGACACCATATTCCTCAATGACAACTTCAACAACGCTGTCCACATTCAGCTCTGCAAGCGCCTGGTAGTTGGGCTTCATGTCCGCATCCTCCTGAGTGAGAAAAATTCCCAGGGCGCGAGCAACCTTGGACGGGTCAGCCGCATTTCGAAAAGGCGCTTCGTGCTCCAAACGCAACAGGGTGCGTGAACGCAAACCATCCGACAACTCTTGCTGCGGCAAACCTTTAAGCAACCAATTTGCCAAGCGCCGGTTTCCCTCTGCAGGCTCCAATCTCTTCAAACCTTCCCTGAAGGATGGGTCATCTGTAAAAACAGTGACTTTGGGCCCTGCATTTTTCAAAATGTGCCCCACAAAAGCAGGCTTCTGTACAGTGTCCAGGGCCGCAACATTCAGCGACTTATGAGCGCAGCCCATTCCCAATAAAGCCACAGCACTGACAAGGCAAAAACGATTCATGCCTTGCTTTTAGCCTAAGGGAAGGCTCTGCGCGAGCATTGAAATGCCCCCCTCGCTAAATTAACGCCCCAAAATCCCCCGTTTCCCAACTCAAGGCGTCCAAAGGAAATTCTCCTTCCGCCTTCATGCGTTCTTCCATCAGCTGGCTGAGCAACTCGAGGACTTGAGGGTGTGTGGAAATTAAGGTGTTGAATTCATTGGCGGGAAGTTTCAGCAAAGAGCTTCTTTCAACGGCAACAACGCTGGCTGTGGCGGGTGCCCTGGTCAGCAGGGATATTTCGCCAAAGCATTCTCCCTCCCTCAGCACAGCCACTTTTTTGCCATTCTTAATCACTTCCAAATGGCCTACCAAAACGACAAACAAACCTTCACTCTTCTGGTGCTGAGCCACCACCACCTCCGAAGGGCCCACATCCACCGCCTGAAAACAACGAATCAACTGTTGGCGATCTTCGAGAGCAAAAGGCCTGAACAACAAAGAGCTGGCCATGACATTGCTGAGCAGACGCTGCCGATAAAATCGCCAAAGCGCTGTGGAAATTTGCGGAAATTTTCTGGAAAGCCCCACAAGCGCATCCGCGGGAATTTCCAAAACTTGCGTGTCAGGCTCCACCGCCTCAACAAAAGCCGAACGTGGCTCGCCCGACAACAAGGCCATTTCGCCAAAAAACTCACCCTCCTTCAGAATGGCCAACTCCACCTGCTCCCCCTCCTGCACGCGGAATACGCGAACTTCTCCCGAGCAAATGACGAAGAAAGAATTTCCGAGTTCTCCTTGAGAAATGACCACAGTCCCAGGCGCAAACCTTCGAAGCGGGCAATAATTAAACAAAGCCATGAGCGCTGCTTGTGGCAAATCTGAAAACAGCGGAATATCCACCGGGAAACCCGCAGGAGGCATGGCATGCTTTTCCACGGAAAGCCAATCATTCGGGTTTTCCCCCTGCGCCTCAAGGCTGGCTTTGGCCGCGTCTTCAATGGCATAAAAAGTGCCTGAGCTCGAAACTCGAAACCGCCCTGTGCCCGCTTGGGTTTGTGGGAGAGCTGTGGACGCAGCAGGCGCCATTCCCAAAGAGGCAGGCAAAACGGTCGGACGAATGCTGGGAGGTTTCATCGCTTCAGCCCACGGCAGTGAAGCGTGTTTTTCGGTCACTGGAGGTGTGGGTATTGGGAGGGCTTTTTTTTCTGAATCCTCTTCTTCATGCTCCTGAGAAAGCTCCTCCTGCCCCAAAACGATGGGAATTTCGTCAGCAAGAGGCGTCACATCCAAAGTTTTTCCGGGAAGCGGTATGGGGTGAGGAACAGAACCCAACAAGCCAGAAGACTCTTCTGACACCAAAGGCTCTGCTTCTGCGACAACAAGCACAGGTTCTGCTTCTGCGACTTCTGCGACAACAAGCACAGGCTCTGCTTCTTCGACTTCTGCGACGACAAGCACAGGTTCTGCTTTGGGGCTCAAAAATGCGTGCTTGGGAGCTCTTGGCGCTGCCTTATGCATATAAAGCTCTTCAAGCATGCTTTTGACACCCAAATGCTCAGGCTCTATTTCCAAGACCAGTTTGCACGCAGCAATGGCACGAGGGAAAAAGCCACTGTCCGCATATAATTTGGCTGCTTGGTAATAGGCGGCCACGGCTTTGTCTTTTTTTCTTAAGCGCGACCAAGCATCTCCCAAACGAAGCCAGGCTTGAGAGTCCGTGGGCACCTGTGCACAATAGGCTTCATAAAGCTCCGCGGCTTTCGCAAATCGACCCTTTGCAAACGCAGATACAGATTGTTCACGCAGCTCGCTGGGGTCCATGCTTGTCAATTTCCTCGCTCAAATGTTGCGATTCTCACCCTTTTAAAATAATCCTCTTTGAGAGCTTCCAACACCGGCTTCGAGTCTCCAACCCTTAAATAACACAAGGCTCTCACCGCTGCCTCCCGAATCTCCGGAGATTCATGAAGCAGTTGATTTTCAATCTCCTTGGACGCCGTTTTGGCCTCCATTTCGCTCAGCGCTTCTAAAGCTGCCTTTTTTGCAAGCACTGCCGTTGAATCCAGAAGCAACAACAACTTGTCCTGCGCTCCTGCATATTGGGTTTGGCCTAAACAACGCGCAGCCAGAGTGGCTTCTTGAAGGTTTTTGTCCAGAAAAGCCATCAACGTTTGAGCACTCTCCTCCTCCAGTTGTCTGCATGACAGCACCTTCAATAAGTCTGAGCTGTCTTCTGTTCTTTTGTTGAGAGCTGCCAATAACCGTTTTTCTCCCTGCACACCTTCTTGCACAAAAGCCTCTGCCACAGCCAGGTAAACCCTTTTGTGCTGATCAAAAATGCCCTGCTCCGCCAAATCCCAAAACGTTGGCCCCAAACGCACCAAGGCTGCCAAAGCCTCCGCCCGCAAAGAAACCTCCGGCGCATTGGCGTAGTGTTTCAAAAACGCTTCGACGGAATGAGGCTGCAACAAACTCGCCAGTTTTAAAAACGCAGCCAGTTGTTCCAACTCGGCCTGACTCAAATTCTCCGCCAACTCCGGAAGCACCAAAGGCCTGGGAGCAAGTTTCCCCATCTCTTTGAGCTGTGCTGCCTTGCGTGCTTCAATCCCTCTCATCAACAGGTCCTGGCGTCGTTTGCGCTCTGTGGTTTCGGCACTCTCATGAAAAACACGCACTCCAAATCCCTCATCGAGAGGCGATGTTATCCAACGCTCCTCCTTCTTCACCCAAGAAACTATACGCTCCAATATGAAGAGCGTATCTCCAGGAGGCTTCTCTTGTATGTCGGCTTTCAAATAAGCTTGGGAAAGCACATTTGCAGCCAAAGCTGACAAACCCAGGTCCTCAGCTTTTATAAGCTCCCAAACTTTATTCGCCTCATGGCTCCAAGCGTTTGGCCACCGCGCCAACACCAACAAAGCTGTTTCTGCCAAAGCAGGCTCTGAAAGCTGCTCAAACACAGGAGCTGGAGAGCAAGGAGCTCTTTGTGCCAACGCAAGCGCCGCACGAAAACGAAGAGACGGGTTTTGAGACTGCACAGCAAGCTCACAAATGGCTTTGTCTGTTTCGGGCGATGAAGGAAAATTTGAAAGCCCTTCCAGTGCCAACAAAGCCGTTTCCTCTTCTGCTGTTGTCAATTGAATCAACAGAGGAATGGAACGGGGCGCCTGCAAACTGGCAACAGCCGCAATGCTGGCTTTGCGAATGCCAGCGTTGTTGCTTAAACTCAAAGCTTCCAGCTCCGGCAAGGCTGCATGCGCACCTAAGTTGGCCAACCCTTCAGCGGCAGCCGCAATTAATACAGGCGTTCTCCCTTTCAGGAAAGGAAGCAACACAGCAACCGCTTCTTCACGGCCACTTTCTCCGAGACGGACAATGGCACTCACCTGCTCTGCAAGCGAAGACGGTGAATGGAGTGTTGCTAAGGCTTGCTCCCACAATTCTTTGGCCTCAAAACGCACCACTTGCTTCATGGGCTCCGAAAGGCCCGAAGCTTTCAGCGCTTGAACGATGGCCTGACGCGTGGGTTGACGGCTCTTGGAAAAACGCAGAAGCAAATATTTGCGCGCCTTCTCGTTTCTGTGGAAAGCCATAGCGGAGGCTGCAGCCACTTGCACCCTTTCATCCGGATCCATCAACAGCTCGCTCAGCAAATCCAAAGCATGTCTCTCCCGGGTTTTTCCAAGCCCCTCGGCGGCAACCGCACGAACACTCGGCTCCAAGTCTTTGGCTGCCATCGCCAAATATTCCACGTCGCCTGACTTCACCTGCTCAATCAGCCGCTGAATAGCCGCAATGCGCGCCTCCGGAAAAGGAATGCTCAAACTGGTTTTCCAGGCTTCCTCTTTTTTGTCACATGAGAACAACAGCACCAACAACACCAGCAACACATAAGTCCATCGCATGAAAGCGTATATATCAGCAAACCTTAGACTGTTCTCAAATTGAATTGGTTTTACAGATCGGTTTCCATTTGACATGCGACAGAGACGGGCCTCACGAAGAATGTCAAAGTGGAAGCGGTCTCGCATTCGGGCTTCGTTCCTTGCGAACAGGCAACCCCATCACCCAGGGAGGCGAACAGGCCCCCGAGGCAACTGCCTGCAACAACACACATTCTTCTTGAGTTAACGCACGTATTTGCCCGGGATACATTTTCAAAACAGAAATACCTGCCTGCGCTGGGCGAAACAAAGCCAGGACAGGATGGCCTATGGCTTCAAACATACGTTTGACAAGGTGGTAGCGTCCTTCTGTCACCGTCAAAACAACCCAGCTGTTGGCCTTCAAAGCACAATAGGGGTTGGCACTCAAAGCCCGCGCCGGGCGACCGTCGCTGAGCATGACACCCTTGCAAAGTTGCTTCAGCGCAGCAGGCGTTGGCTTGCCGCGTACTTTGGCGACATAGCTGCGTGGAATCTGAAAACGCGGCCTCAGCAGACGGTTGACCAAGTCACCATCGTCTGTCAGCAGCAAGGCCCCTTCCGTGTCATAATCCAAGCGGCCTACCGGGTAGACTCGTCCATGTTTTTTGGACAGCCAATTCCCAACGCAAGGCCGCCCTTGAGGATCTGCCAAGGTGCTCACCACACCACGCGGCTTGTATAATATGAAATAGCGGTGCTGCTTTGGCAAAGTCAGCTTCTGACCCTCCACGCAAACTTCGTCACGCTCCGCATCCACCAGGCTGCCAAGCTTCAAAACCACCTGCCCGTTGACTTGAACCTTCCCCGCCAACATCAGCTTCTCGGCCTTGCGCCGCGAAGCCACCCCTGCCCTCGCCAGGTATTTATGCAAGCGCTCCATTTCTTCCTGCCTACCCATTTCTCCTGCTTATAAAGAGCGTCCACCGTCTAAAACGAGAATGTGCCCCGTCATGGACACATTGGAGAGCAAAAAAAACATCGCCTCCACCACCGCCCTGGGGGACACTTTTTCTTTCATGGGAATTTTTGAAACCAACCTCGCTTCCGCTTTAGAAGAAATGCCTTCTGAAGGCAATACCAACCCCAAAGCAATGCCGTTGACACGCAGCTTTGGCGCCAACTCCCTGGCCAGAGAGCGGCAAAGTTGCGCCAAGGCTGCTTTGGTCATCGCGTAGGCAGCATAACCATTCCAAGTCTGGCTCACACCTGCAATGTCCAGGACATGAAGAATGTGGCCGCCCCCTCTCTGACGCATGGGCGCCGCCAGCTGCTGACTCAACAAAAAAGCCGCCCGCACATTCACTCTCCACAACCTCTCCAAACATTCTGCGGAAGTTTCTTCAAAAACCCTTCCGTCCATAACAGCTGCGTTGTGCACCAGAATGTTGGGCACACCCATTTGGGTGCACACTTCTTGCGTAAGTTGCTTCGGGGCTGAAAGCTCCTCAAAATTGGCAACAAAAACCTCAGCACGCACGCCTTGCCGCCTCAAACGTCGAGCCAATGCATGGGCCCCTCGCGTTGAATGGTTGCAATGTAGGGCAACATCCACCCCCGCCTCTCCCAATCCTTTGGCCAACAAAGCTCCCAAACGGGTGCCTGCACCGCTTACCAACGCCAGCTGCCTCAAGCTTTTGCCAAGTCGTGGTTTCATCTTTTTCGCTCCCTAGTTATAGCAATAGCATGCCATTAACCTTTGAAGAGCTTTTGCAACAAGCGCAGCAAAACGTTCCAATGGTGGATGCGTCTGAATTGTTTCATTTGCTCTCTCAAAAAGACCCGGACTTCAAACTCTTGGATATTCGGGAGATGAATGAATATTCTCAAGGCAAAATTGCGGGAGCCATTATGCTTCCGCGCAGTCGGCTGGAAATACGCATTGAAGCCCTCGTCAAACCCGAAGACACTGTGGTTCTCTATTGTTCAGGTGAAATTCGCTCCGTGCTCGCAGCTCAAATCCTCCAACGCGACATGGGCTTTGAAAATGTGGCCGCCCTGAAGGGTGGAATGACTCAGTGGATTGCCCAAGGCTATCCTTGTGAGCCCTGCCTGGGCAACAAAGTCCTCGAGCGCTTTGAAAGTCATGTGAACCTTCCGGAAATAGGCATTCACGGACAAGCCTTGCTGCAAAATGCACGGGTGCTCATTGTCGGTTTGGGCGGATTGGGCTCTCCTGCTGCGCTCTATTTGGCTGCCGCAGGCGTGGGAGAGTTAGGGCTGATGGATGCAGACGTCGTTCAGCTTTCCAACTTGCAACGACAAATCCTCCACAGCATGCCCAGCCTCAACCTTCCCAAAGCATGGAGCGCTGCTTTTGCTCTTCAAAAATTGCGCAATGACTTGCAACTCAAAGTTTTTCATGAGCGACTGAGCTCTGCAAATGCAAACCAGCTCATTGATCGCTTTGACATTGTCGTTGATGCTTCTGACAACATAGAGACGCGGGAGATGATTAACAAAGCTTGTGTGCAGACCCATACGCCCTGGGTTTATGGCTCTGTCTCTGGCTTTGAAGGGCAACTGGCTCTCCTGGATGCACGCAATGGCCCCTGCTATCGCTGCCTGTGGCCCAATCCCCCCGAAAACCTCCCCTCCTCAGGCCCATTCAACACAACCGCAGGACTCGTGGGTCTCCTGCAGGCCAACGAGGTTCTCAAATGGCTGCTTGGACGCGGAGAGCTTTCGTATGAGCGTTTGCTCCTCTGGAATGCCCTGGAAAGCCGTTTGCGTGAAATTCAGTTTTCTAAAAAACCCGACTGCCCAGTGTGCGGACCCAAGGCTTAAAATACCTCAAGCCTGCTTCAGCGAGCGTCGACCAGAAAGTCCCGAAGATCGATAATCACCTGAGTTGTCCTTTTCCCGGGCTTTATTTCTGCTCGGAAAGGCACAGGCGCCTTCAGCGCTTCACCGCGAAACTCCAACTCATAAGAGCCCTCATAGAGCCGGATGGGCACTCCCACGACGGCAAAAGGCTGCTTTGCACCTCTGCGGAATATTTCAACGCCCACAACATTCTCAGGGCGTGTGAGGACTTTGAGCTGGTTCTCTTCAAATTTTTTTTGAAGCGAAAAAACCTCGCCTGCAGCCAACATGGGAATGGTTTCCTCATAATGTATGTTGTTGGCCTCGTTGAGCAGCAGCAGTGTTTCTCCGGCCGCAACTCCAGAATAATTCTCAAAAGGCGTTGCTCCAATAAAGACTCGCTTCTTCCCCTCTTGCCGCAAAACATAAACCTGAGTGGGCGGAGTGGTTGAAACACTTAAAGGCACAGGAATGCCGGAAAGCGGAGGTTTTTTTAACCCGAAAAAAACAAGCAACAAAACCACCACCAAGGCCCCCAACACTCCCCCTCCCACCCAAAGCTTTGAGAGGCCGCGCTTGCCTTGCTTTGAGTCTGAAGCACGGTTGCTGGTTTTGCTCAAAGCAGCCTTGTTTCCAACAGGCGTCACTTCGTGAGCCAGAGACTCCACCTGCCCTTGGCTGCGTTTTTTGAGTGGCTCTCTGCCCATTTCTTTGGATGGAGAGCGCGCTTTTTTTGAGCGTATGTTGTCGCCCGGTTTTTGGGGTTGATTGCTTTCCATGCCTTCTGGTTTTTCTGGCGACTTGACACTTCCCGAGCGAGGAGAATTGTCTTTGGAGCTGCCTGGCTGTTTTTGAGAAACATTGGCCTCCGGTTGAGATTTTTCATCCAGCCACTTTGGAAACAACTCCTTCAACAAATCCGCAATCTGCAGAGAAGTCACCAGGAGTCCATTTCCAACGAGGTATTCCTCAATGGCCATTTGGAATGCACTCGCATCCGCATAACGATCGCCGGCGTCCTTGGCCAAGGCATGCATCACCAGGGTGTCCAAATGCGGATTGACATCGGCCACATCCGAAGGCTTTGCAATCTCCCCTTGCGTCGCGGCATGCCAGGTTGCCAAGTCCGTGTCTCGCTTGAGAGGGCGCACGGCTGTCAGCAACTCGTATAAAACCAGGCCCAAAGAAAAAACGTCGGAGCGCGCATCCAAAGGCTGGCCTGTGGCCTGCTCCGGCGACATATAAGCAAACTTCCCCTTCACCATGCCCACCTGAGTGCCTGTGGATTGGTTGGCTGCCTTGGCAATGCCAAAGTCCACAAGCTTCACGGAGCCGTTGAAGCTGACCAATATGTTCTGCGCGGAAATATCGCGGTGTACAAGCCCCAGGGGATGGCCTTGCGCGTCTTCTCTGGTGTGTGCATAGTAGAGGCCCGCGCAGGCATCGGCAATAATCCTCAAAGCCACCGCGGGAGAAACCCAACGCCCAAGCTCCAAAGAACGGTGCATGACACGGCCCAAGTCCCGGCCGTGAATGTATTCCATGGCCAAAAAATATTCGCCGTCACGCTCTCCCAAGTCGTGAATTTGAACAATGTTGGGGTGCGACAGCTGTGAGGCCACACGCGCTTCATTGAGAAACATTAAAACAAAGGATGGATCTTGCGCAAAACCTGGCAAAATGCGCTTGACGACAACTCTTCGAGAAAATCCTTCAATTCCCCTTTGCTCGGCAAGCCAAACCTCGGCCATGCCACCCGTGGCAATTTTTTGGATAAGACGATAGTTACCAAATTTCACGACTGTCCTTCGAAACAAACGCTTTCACTCAACCACCACCTCCACCAACTTCTCGCTTAACACAGCTTTGCCGATGGCCTCAAAAATTAGTAAGAAAACAAGCTCTGTAAGCGCTTTAACTGCTTCTTATGCCTATGAATGCCCTGACGGCATGCTGTTGTCGCTGATTGTCCAACCCCGTGCCTCACGCAATGCTCTGGTCGGTATCCACCATGGCAAACTCAAAATCTGCCTCACCTCTCCTCCTGTTGATAACCAGGCCAATGAAGCTTTGTGTCGTTTTCTGGCCCAAGCCTTTGAAATCAGCAAAACCCATGTCCAATTGCTGTCGGGCCAAACTTCACGCCATAAAAAAGTTTTGCTGCGCGGCCCTTATCCTCCGTTGCTTCAACACCTCAACAAGTTGCTTTCAGAAATACCTTCGCCAAACTTCCGCCTTTAGGCAGGAAGGCTGTCTGCTGTCTGCGTCGGTTGTCAGACGCTCTTCACAATGCCCTTGCCGGCCAAAACCCTCTTTCAGCCAATTCGAAAATGACTCGGGGGCCACCGCTTTGGTGTTGCACATGGCCAAAAGCAAACCCTGCGGCTCCAACAGCTGAGTGCTCATGTGGACAAGCTCTGCATAGTCATCCGCCACACGAAACCGGCGCCTTCCCACATTTGAAAAGGAAGGGGGATCCAAAACCACCAGCTCAAAACGCCGCCCTTTTTTGGCAAGGCTTTTCAAGGCGTAAAACACTTCTGCTGCCCAAAACTCCCCCGGCGCAGGCTCAAAACCATTCTGCTCCACATTCCGCCGCCCCCATTCCAAACAATGCCTGGAAGCATCCACATTCAAAACCTCCAAAGCCCCTCCGGCGCGGGCGGCTACACCAAAAGCACAGGTGTAGGCAAAGAGGTTGAGGATACGCTTGTGCGCAGCGTGTTTGCGCACAAAACGGCGGGCCACGCGCGAATCCACATAAAGTCCAACGGACAAACCATTGGCCGGGCGTATTTCAAAATGCAGCCCCTCTTCCTGAACCACAAAAGCTTCAGCGCAACTGCCCCAGGAAGGCGCCAAAGGCGCTAACTCCGACAGGCGTGTGTTGGCCAACACACGCGCTTCTTTGGGGCGGTGTTTTTCCCAAATGGCCTCCAAAGGAAAATTGGCCTGCATGGCAAGCCAAAGCGCTTCTTTCTGGGTTTGCATCCAGGGTGAAAAAAAATTCGCCACCGCCACACGGCCAAACACCTCCACCACCAAACCCTCCACTTCTCCATCCACCCAGCGCCACACTTCTGTTGTTGACAGCAAAGCCTGGCGTTGTTTCAGGCATTGACTCAGCACCTGCTCGAAGTGGGCAGGGGGCTGTAAATGGGGTTTTGGGGGGAAAGGCATGGTGGTTTCAGAAGCACAGGCATAGCAGCCATCAAACCAAATGCAGTGTTTTAAAATAGAAAAACCTACCTCGATGCTGCAGGTAGGTTTTTGAAGAATAAGGTCGGAAATGCTTTTGCTGCTATGCTCTAGTGAACCGCGTGGCCTTGTCCAAAGTTGTCCAAAGCTTTATTTTCGATATCTGTATTTGATTGTATTCTGCTGTCTCTAGCATCGACTTCGCCTGATAACACGTCAGCCGACATACCAAAGAGTCTGCGAATGTTGTCGCCAAACAAGGTGACAACACCAACGGCGGCGATGGCAATCAGCGCAACAATGATGATGTATTCCGTCATGCCTTGTCCGCGTTTAAATTTTCTGTTCTTCTGTGTCTTCATGTCTGCTTCCTTTCGTCAGTCCCCAAAGTGGGGCATTTTTAGTGTCTGACTTATTCTCTCTTAGTCCCACAAAAAGTTGAAGCATATACGTCATCGAGAGGATATTGGGCGTTTCCCTTTCGGAAAAAACGAAAAGATGCGTGAAAACAGCTGTTTTTTAGAAAACTCCCTGTCTTAGTCAAAGCAAATTTTCGAAGGACACTAACCAGGAATCTGCGCTTCTTTGCGAAGCAGAAGCAGGAGGGTTTCAAAACTCATGGACTTCAAGTCCTCGCCGCCGTGGCGGCGGGGGGAGACGGAGTGGGTTTGCTCCTCTTTGTCTCCCACAACCAAAGCCAAGGGGACTTTCTGCAGCTGCGCGTCGCGAATTTTGGCATTGAGTGTCATGCTTCTGTCGTCCACCTCCACACGAAAACCTTCGGCTTCCAACTTCTCGCGAAGAGAAAACGCATAGGGCAAATGCCTGTCTGCCACCGTCACAAATACCGCTTGCACGGGCGCAAGCCACAGCGGGAAAGCGCCTGCATAATGCTCCACCAGAATGGCAATAAAACGCTCGAAGGAGCCAAAAACCGCACGGTGCAAAACCACAGGGCGGTGCTCGCTGTTGTCCTCCCCCACAAAACCCAAGTCAAAACGCTCCGCCGCAGCATAGTCCAACTGCAAAGTCCCCAACTGCCACTTGCGCCCAATGGCATCCGAAACGTCAAAGTCCAACTTCGGGCCATAAAAAGCACCGTCGCCCTCCTTCAGGGCATAGGAAAGCCCCAACTCCTTCAGGGCCTCACGCAACCCCGCCTCCGCTCTGTCCCACATGGCGTCGTCCCCCAGGCGCTGCGGCGGCCTCGTCGCAAACTTGGCCTCATAACTCAGGCCAAAGGCGCGGTAGGCTTTGTCCAACAGCTGCACGAAACCTTTCACTTCGCTTTGCAGCTGGCTTTGCGCCAAATAAATGTGCGCATCGTCCTGGCAAAACTGGCGCACGCGCGTCAGGCCACCCAGGGCACCTGTGGGCTCGTTGCGGTGCAACACGTCCTGCGTCCAAAGGCGCATCGGCAACTCGCGGTAGCTGCGGCGCCTGAAAGCATAAAACAAATGGTGCGAAGGACAATTCATCGGCTTGAGGGAAAGGCTGTGTTCCCCCGTCTCATCGTCCATCACCAGAAACATGTTCTCCCGGTATTTCCCCCAGTGCCCTGACTGCTCCCACAAACTTTTGTGGAAAAGCAACGGGGTTTTTATTTCTACATAACCCGCCTCGCGCACAAGCCGGCGCATGAAGTCGCTCAAAATGTTATAAAGTGTTGTTCCCCTTCCGGACCAAAACGCCGCGCCCGGAGCTGTGGCGTGAAAGTGAAATAAGTCGAGCTCCTTTCCAAGTTTTCGGTGGTCTCTTTTTTTGGCTTCCTCTTGTTGCTTAAGCCAGGCGTCCAGGGCCTTCTTGTCAAAAAACGACGTCCCATAAATGCGCTGCAGCATGGGTTTTGTCGAGTCCCCACGCCAATAGGCGCCTGAGGAGCTCAGAATTTTTATAACACCCACCTTCGCCGTCGAAGGGCCATGCGGGCCCAAACAAAAATCCACCCACTCACCATGGTGATAGAGCGTCAACTCCTTCGCCCCCTTCGCCACAATGTCGTGAATAATTTCCAGCTTAAATGTTTCCTTCTTCCCCTCAAACAAAACCAGGGCTTCCTGCGCACTCACCTGCTGGCGCACAAAAGGCTGTCTCTCTGCAACAATCTCATTGGCCTTGGCTTCAATCTGCTCCAACTCCTCTGGAGAAAAGGGCCTGTCGCGAAAAAAGTCATAATAGAAACCGTCTTCAATGGAGGGCCCCAAAGTCACCTGTGTGCCGGGAAACAAACGTTGCACAGCATCCGCAACAATGTGGGCAGCATCGTGGCGGGCCACTTCGAGAGCTTCAGGCGTCTTGTCTGTGTAAAGGTGAAGCTGGCCGTCTTCTTCCAGCTTAAAAGACAAATCCACATTCTCGCCGTTATAACGCGCAAACACAGCGGCTTTGGCCAAGCCTGGGCTTATGTTTGTCTGGACAAACTCGAAAATGGATGTTCCACGCGGTGTCTGTTTTTGGCTTCCATCCGGAAGCGTCACACTAAGCATATGCACTTCTTACCTAGACCGCTTCCACTTTGACATGATCTCTTCGTTGGGCTCCGGTTTCGCTCAGGTCACGCACTTAAGTGCGCTCCCATCGCGAAATCCTCACCCGCCTCGATATCATGTCAAATTGAAACCGGTCTGTAGATATCGAATCATTTCAATTTGCCGCCGAGCTCCAAAAACCATGGGTCCTGGTGGCTTAAAACATCTCAGCTATCAATTTGTTTTTATTTCATATTTCTTTTTGCGTTTTCTGAAATACCTCCAAAAATACCGTTCTTTTCGTCAATCATCACTTTTTGGGAGTTGGGAGAAAGCCTCCGATAGTTTAGAGATAACATTTGGTAGCGCAAAGAACCGCTTGTCTGTAATCGCGCGGAGCTGCGCCACAGTGGCGCCGATACCATGCCAATTTTTGTGTTTGTGCGCTTGCTCTAAGCGTCGAAGCACCTGAGTTTGGTCCTCCTCCCAATTGCGCGCCCAATCTTGCGCTATCTCTGCCTTGAGCCCAGGAGCCTTGGCTTTGGCAAGGCGCTGTCCAATAGAGCGTGAATTTGACGACATTATTACCGAACCCTTTTGTCGATCCACGCGCCCCTGAGGCGCGACCCTATATCCGTGACAAAAACTGTTTCAATCCGCAAGCTAATTGGCTCGACAACGACAGCCTCTGTATAGCAGCAGCCACAAAAACTCGAAATAATTTTTTGAAAAAATGATTGACAAAAATTCAAAAAAGGTTATATTTTGATTATCGCAGCAATTTCGCTGACAACTCTCGATTCGACAGGAGAGAAATGATGAGCCAGACCATACGCACTCTCGTAATTGACAAGCGCGGTAGAAAATACTTGACATGCCGCATCCCCGGCAAGGACTACCCCGTGCAGCTTGTAATCAACAGCATCAGCAATAGCTTTGAACCCGGTCAAACCGTGTCGCTCCTGTGCAAAGATCTCACAGAGCGCAGCGGCTATGGCGTGCAGGTCAGGTATGAGCCCTTGGCTATAATAAATGCTGCAGACGTCGCTGCCGCGCAGCAGCAGGCTAAGCTACAGCGCGATGCGGACAGGTACATGGGTTGGGCACTCGACCAGGCTTCGCAGGGCCTGGCATCCAGCAAGACTATCGACCAAGCATTGTCTCTATGCGCCAACCTGCCGCATATGGCCGATAAACTGGCAACCCTGAAACAACGCATTGCTCAAAATGCGGAAGCCGAGCGTCAAGAGCGGGAAGCCCAAAAGGCAGAGTGGGCAGCTGAGCGCGCGAAGCGCAATACCACTCAAGCGGCGCGAAAGTCCCAGCGCGCACTATACCCGCTCTGCGATTTGCCGCCCTTGGATACACCAGTGCGCCGCTACAACAGCGTGATTGTGTACACAGATTATGGAAAGAGATTTCGAATTGACGGAGACATGCCCTGCATCTGGGGCGCGCATCTCTTGGGCCACGAAGGGGACTGGGGTTGTTACTGCTATTATCGCGAGGCAAGCGTTGCTGAAATCGCAGAGATGGAAGCAGGCGAGCAAATTGCCACCAAGAAGCGCACAAGAGAAGAAACACGCCAAGAATCCCTGAGTGGGGCCCGCGAGCAAATTAAGGCCAATGGCGAGCGCCCTGAGGGCAAATACTCTCCCGTCGGAGAAACGCTGCTTGACACAATGGATGCATACGGAGGCGGAGAAAAATTTATCATCGAATCGGATTACATTTGGTACATTCAAAATAACGGCGCTGATGGTGCCAACTGGTCCTGGAACAACATAGAAACATGGGGCGCAGGAGCAATCGGCTGGCGCATGGCGTATGACGAGACTGTCGTGGCTAAACTGCGGGCAATAGAAAAAATGATATGATCTCTGAAATTTCGAAAAGCCGGTTAAGATGGAAAACAAAACCAATTTGTGCTTTTTATTTTGAGTTGAAGCGTCGTTTTAGGAGGGGAACATGAAAAATTTGAAACTGCGTTTGCTTTTGGGGCTGTCGCTCGGCTTTTCTTTGGCGTCCTGCGGATCCAATGACGACAGTGAGGGTGGCAATGGTGGTGATGACAGTGGACCCCCTGTAGTCCCCGTAAAAAAACTGTTGGTCGGCGTCTCAGTTTCAGCAAGAACAATAAGCATTGAAACAGGGCTGCCAGAAACATGGACCTTTCAGTATGACGGCAAAAATCGCCTTATTGCAGATAACGCATGGGGTGCGGAGAATAAAATCGAATACCAAGGTGACGATTCATTCCCAGATTTGCGCTCCTGTGGAGAGAATCCATCAGGGGTAGGTGCTCGGCCAACAGCCTTTATTCGGTACTCGCGTGGCGAAGGTGATTTCAACGGTGTTTCCACGAAGTATTATCAAAAAACGATTCTGGGTAATGATGGAAACCCAGCAGGCAATACCGCCAATGAGTACTTTTATCTAGACTCGGATGGCAGGGTAATCGCTTCCGGTCTCTTTTTTGACGAAAAATTCCAACCTTCGTCTTGGTCCTATGCATATGACAACCATGGTAATTTGCTTAAGATGGAGTTTGTTACCAGTTCAGGTTCTGATATTTATGAGTTCACCTACGACCTTTATGACGCCAATAGAAAAGGCAAAACCTCGGAGGTCGCTTCACCGCTGTGGCTGTTTGGAGATGACCCGTGGCGGGCTGGCGAACATAGCCAAAGCGGACATCTTCCCAATTCGTTTAGGTTGAGACACGCCCTTACTCAACCTAATAATTTGTTAAGTTATACTCATACTCATCAAGGTAGTAGCTATTGGCGCACGGAAGAAACCTATGACTATACCTATGATAAAGACGGTTATCCGGCCCAAGCTCTTGTAACATATTCGTTTACCGAAGGCGGAATATCTCATACATATCAGTATCAGCAAACGTACACCTATGCGCCCGCGCATTGAGCGATATAGTCGGCAGTCCAAAATTGGTCTCCTTGAGTACTTTTTTGACACTGAAATTGTCACGAAACACCGTCAACAGTTGCGCGCCTTCTTTCGGCTGCCGGGTATGATTTTGCCGTCGGCGGAGATGGATGCCGAAGCACAACATCCCGGCTGGTTTGCAGGCGCACTTTGTTGTTCCGAAGGAATGGGTGGAACAAAGAAAGACGTTGATTATTTTATTTTGTATTTCCTGTCCTGCCTTTGTAAAGCTGACGAAGCAGTCTGGGCTGCTTTTTTTCCAATCAACCAGGCTTCTTGTGTCCGCTTTGCAATCGATACAACCCCTGAAATCGAAGCGCTCTACAAAAATTTCGACCGAGTATGTGAAATGAAAGAACAATGACGGCACCTAACAAGCCAGGGCGGGGGGCCGCCCATTGCTGTTTTCAAAAAAAGAAAGCAAAACATGACTCCCAACGAACACCTCACTGCTATTTCCAGGCGCTTCCCCAACGCCTGGAAGCAGGCGGACACTTTTAGGCAAGCGCGCGGAAAAGAAATTTCAGACTGGCCAGCGTGGTGCTTTTTGCCGATGGGTGGATGGTACGCAGTGGTCAGTTCTCACCTCGAAAAAGACCGCTTGGGGCTTGGTGAGGTACTGTATATAGCGCAACTTGCCGCCCTGGGCGCGTGGAGATACACACAAGGCATCTATCGTTTCCACCCGGAGCTTTATGCCGCGCTCGTTGATACCGAACCAAGCGGCGAACTGCCCGTTGACGTGCTCTTGCGCCTCCCAGAGTGGTGCGTTTATATAGAGGCTCCTGCCGCCAGCTATAATGGTTTTTTTGCCTTTCTCGAAAGTGACACAAACGATAAGCGCATGGAGCTGCGCATCGTTTTTAATTTCGGTGACCGTCTTGGAAGTGGGCCGCCTATCCATCTTGGCCCGTGGACAGTTACAGAGGCCATCGATCGCGCTCAACGGGAGGCACAGGCCGTGGCAGCTCAGCATCCTCAGTTGATACCTGCACTGCCTGCCAACGCCATGGAAGGAGCGGACAAGTTTATGTCTCCTGTTGTATCGCTGCTCTTATACCTGTGTGCTGATGGTCCAAATATTTCTGGCCCTGAGCCTGAAATTCGCCCGCGACATCCACGCCCAGTGAAAACAGAGCGAGGCTGGCGATTTTTTCCACCGCCCAAACCGAGAATTTGGCAAATTGGCAAAGAAATCGGGGAAACTTTGTGGAAAGCAGCCGGGTGGACGTCTACAAACAGCAACGCGCCACGGCGCGCTCATATTCGCCGAGCGCATTGGCACGGGTACTGGACAGGTCCACGCAAGCCAAAATTGGACGTGCCCATAGAGCAGCAGCAGCGGCGCTTTTCATATCGCTGGCTGCATCCCATGTTGGTAAGCTCCTCGGAAGATACTGAGGACGGCGATGAGTGATGTCAAATCCGGCCGCGGAGGCCGTCGCCCAGGGGCGGGCCGCCCTCTCCTGCCCCCAGAGCAAAAACAGGGGCGAAAACAGAAGCTGATTCAGACTTCCTTGCCCCCTAACATTTTAAAGCGATTGGATGCGCGTGCAGCGGACCAGGGAAGCACCCGCGCGGCAGTGATGCGTGAAATCATCATAGCTGCATTCACCAATAGGTTAAACCAATAGGTTAAAAAAAGGCGGAGAAGCTGAAGCCTCTCCGCCTTCACCCCCGCTCGCGCGGGGAACGTACTACCGAGAAAGCTCTACAACAAGCTTCACGCGGTTCATCCCTGCAATTGCAGGGAACAATTCGAACGTACGCAACTTGTTTAAAGTTGTCAATGAATTAACTTGTTTTTCTCTTTTTCTGAATTTTTTTAATGGTGTTAACCTCGAGACCACATTCTCGCGCTATTTCGATTTGCGTCTTCTGATCCCTAGCAGCATGAATATAATCAATAAGGGCGTCAGTTGCCTGCAACCATTTCTGCACGCCCTTAGGATATTCAGTCCATGTCTTTTTGCATAAGCAACACCGCAAGCGCTGGCCTTTAAAATCCGTAACCACTGGACTGCCATTTTGTGGCACATCCCAAAACAAACGACTAACCACACCAAATTTAAAAACTTTTTCGCTCGGGCAGAATTTGCATTTGGTATCAGCCATTCGTCTCTCGGAAGCCGCATCCCGAAGGAGGTGGCTTCTGGTTGGTTATTACTTATAGGTTATGTTGCCAACAAAAAAATTCACTTTTTTGTTTGTTTTAATTCCGCCTCTAATTTATCAGCCAGCGCTGTAGCTTCTGTTGCTCTTTGGCGCAAAAGAGCAATGAGTATAACTACTACATGCGGTGGCACGTTTGAATCCACCAGCCATTGTCTCACGCGCTTTGTGTCTGTCAGATTAAGCATGCGTGTAAGCGCTGTCTGCCATCGGTCGCCGAAAAGTGTCTGGCCCACCTTATTAAGAGCATCTGCATCCATGGTTTGCCAGTATATAGTACACCTATTGGTTGGCAGGAAACTATTTTGTGTCGCACAGGAGGGTAGGCAGTTTCCGAGTTTTTTTCCCATTTGATTGTATCATTATTTCTTTCAAATGGTTACTTGTGTTTTTAAGAAATTTCTCAGCCTGCCCACGTATTTGTTCTTGGTTTTTGAGGTAGTCAGCAACGAATATTCTCCAGGTTGCTCGACATTTTTCGAGGTATACTATTTGTTCGGCGGTTAATCCGTTTGAAGGGAAGAACTCGTCGAAAAGCTCCAATGCTCTTTGAATTTTTGGATTAAGTGTCATAACCGCCTCCTAGGCTTGTTGGGACCGCCCCCGGTTGGGCTTGTCCATGTTGCAATTCATATATATCACTGCTTTGTTTGTTGTCAACAAAAAAAGTCACTTTTTTAGTTTGTTTGGTGCTCTCCGCGTCAGCGTGTTTTGTGGCGTTTAATCAATATCCAACCCATCTACCCAGGTATCCAGTGCAACCTTGGCACCATCCAGATTACCAGCAAGCACAAGGGCCTTTGCCCGGCGGCCTGCGGCAGCTTTGGCATCATGGGCGGCATAGCTGTAACTCTCGGCGCGCAGGTACAAGGCAGCTATTGGGTACTTGGCAGCAACCTCGGCGCTCGTGGGTCTGGGGGAAGCGGGGATAAAAGAGCTCAAATTTTCATCCTCCATCCGCCGAGAAAATTCATTGTGGTATTTCTCTTCTGCCTCGTAGGCAGCCTGCAGCTCGACGAGGCCGGGAATTTTCTCATTCAGTTTTTTCTCCTCCGCCTCGTGTTCGGCCATCAAAATGTTGTGGCTCTCAGCGGCCCATTCCAGCAACATTTTTTCGGCGCCCTTGCGGATAATTTCGCCGCAAAAAAGTACGTAGTCGTCAGGGGATTTCCCGACTTTTCGGACAACGTCCGCGTATGCGGGCGCCAGCTTTCGAGGCTTGGTGGCGGCGCAAATATTGGGCCGCTTTTTTGTGCCCTGCGGGGTGCAGATTTCAAGGTTCCACTGCGTCCGCGCCCCGGTGCCGCGCTGGTGGATTTTGAGGCTATAGTCCGTCTCGGTGTATTCAAAAGTTTTCATTTTTCCTCCTGGTTTTTAAGCAGCCAACGCAAATGCCTCGGCCTCGAATTTTTCGGCGTTAATCGCATCAACGGTGCATTGCAATAAATCTACCTCCCCCCAATAAGCCTCTGAATCGGCCTTGCTCAACCCAGATTTAAAATGCTCAGCGTAGGTATTTGTACTGCCAAGCCAATACGGGGTGTGGCCTCCGCGCCTTGTTTTTCTATGTATGTATTTTCCACACGAATCAAGGATGGCTATGCTTGCGTACACCCTGGCCATGTAGCTATTTCCGATTTTGTTGCCTCTGCGGTGTACAATTACAGCACGCTCCCCTGGCCCAAGGTTGTACGGCACAGGGGGATCTATCTCGAGCGAGTACCCAACAGGAATCCCTTGCCTCCAATATTTGCTCCCAACCTTACATACACATCGTACCCGGCATAAATGCCCATTAATTTTATAATCCGCACTTTCATCTGTCCGCGATTTAAGCGCTATATCAAACCCATCACCCCGACAATCAGATGGCATAAGCGAGTATTTTCCCCCAGATTTTATTTCCCCCCGAGCAAACAGTTCTTTGAGTTTTTGTTGCATTCTTTGTGTTTCCATTTCCATCGCCTCCTAGGCTGACTTGACCGCCCCCAATGGGCTTGTCCATATTGCACATATTATATATTAATAACGTGTTGTCAACAAAAAAATTCACTTTTTTATTTATTTTTTGTTTCCAATTAACGGAATGCCACACCAAAAAACTGTCAATAATTATCTAAACATACAAGTTGCCCGGGGCCCTCGCCAGGCTCTAGGCTTTATGCATATTTTTATTTGTTGTCAACAAAAAAAATCACTTTTTAGCGAGAAATATTTAAAGATTTCGTTCCAAACATTTTTCCCTTTGGCGTCCCCAATTGCTCTTTTTATGAAAGAAAAAACCAGCGATGTCATCAATGCCACATGCATCGGGGACTTAGGCCATTGAATGGCAACTGCGTGTGCGCCATTGTGGTTGGCTTTCCAGCCCGCCACACTTCGCGACATCTGTTTTCAATATATTGAAAAATTCTGGACACAAGTGGTCTTGTGCATAATAAATTAGAGGTGAAGAGTCTCCCCTCTTTCGACATATCTGAACAAATTTCAAAATAAAATTAGCCAGTTATCTAACAAAATGCTTTATCCGAGAATTTTAGCGGCTAAAATCTCGCCAACTGTATGAAAAGGTAGAATCTTGTATAAGCACATTTTTGCCAAAAACGTGTCGCGAATAATGGAGTCGCGCGGGATAACAAAAAAGCAGCTAGCAACTTTATCTGGCGTGTCGGCTTCTTTCTTGAGCTATCTGTTCGGCACGTCGCCAGTTGGCCAGGCTAATCTATCGCTCGATACAGCGGAGCAAATCGCCAATGCGCTCGGCGTGCCTCTGCCGTATTTATTGATTGATTTAGACCGGCCGTTTGGTTTCGACCACGTGGCTAGCTATGAGCACGTCAGTGTTGTGCTCCGAAAAGAGCATATTTCTGAGGTTAAAAAATGGGCTGCAGAAGCACGTAAAGAATTAATCGCTGCAGAACAAAACAACTCTCATAAGCCACAAAAAGATTAATACCAGAACACAGTGTCTCCACAGAACAGTATAGTGGTCAATCGCCAAGACAAATCGATATATTGATTTCATAAATCTGCTTCAAAAAGTTAGATTTAACTTGAAATGCTTTGAAATTTATAAAGAATTTCAAATAATCAACAGAGCAGTTGATTATTGGAATAATTCAATATATTGTATCTGTCGAGATGTCACACACTTTAGAGGCACAAGACAGCGAAAGCTATAAACGAACCATAGCGAAATTAGAACGCGATATGGGGGAACTGCTTTTGTCAATTCTCAGAGACCCAAAAACAGTCGAAGTCATGAGGAATGATGATGGCAAGCTTTGGGTAGAGCGGTTGGGAGAGTCAATGCAATGTGTTGGCTCGTTAAGTTCTATACAAACTCGAGCAATCCTTGAAACTGTTGCAGCGTGCCATGGCAAAGTAGTTACACGAGAGTCCCCTATTATAGAGGCCTCGCTGCCTTTGGATGGCAGTCGATTTGCTGGATTTTTGCCTCCAATTTCATCTTCGCCAATCTTTGCAATTCGAAAAAGGGCTTCTGCCGTTTTTCCTCTCACACGATACGTTGAGCAAAAAATCATGACTTCTCAGCAGCATGCGGCACTACAAGCTGCTGTTAAGAATCGCAAAAATATCCTCATCGTCGGCGGTACGGGTTCCGGGAAAACAACATTCGTCAACGCCATTATCGACGAGATAGTTGCTCAAAATCCAAAGGAGCGCCTTTGCACAATTGAAGACACTCCTGAAATTCAGTGTGCTGCTGAAAATTGCGTACAGGTTTGCGAGAGCATGCATGTGGACATGACAGCATTGCTAAAAAGCATGTTGCGCATGCGCCCAGACCGAATCCTTGTTGGTGAGGTGCGTGGACCTGAAGCGCTCACATTATTGAATGCTTGGAATACTGGTCATGCAGGAGGGGTGGCTACTGTCCATGCAAACAACGCAGCGGCTGGGCTTGCAAAGCTCATCATGCTCGTCAGCATGCACCCAAACTGTCCTGATTGCAAAGAGTTGCTGATTGGCGAGGCCGTGCATGTGGTTGTTCACATTACTCGAACGCCGAATGGCTCTCGGCGTGTCGAAGAAATTCTTGAGGTGTCCGGCCACGAAAATGGGCGCTTCCTTACTCAGAGGCTTGTTGAAGGAGTAAAAAGATGCGGAACTTTTTAGAAAAATTTTCTGAAAACATCCATATCACCACAAAAGACGTTCTTTATTTGATGTGGATTGTCATTCTTTTGGTGTTTGTTTTAGGCCCTTTCTCCGCTTTTGCATCTCAATCTGGATCGGGACTGCCATGGGAAGCCCCTCTAACTACCTTTAGAAACTCTGTTACTGGACCAGTTGCATATACGGTTTCGATTATTTCAATGGTTGTTGCTGGTGGTGTGTTGCTTTTCCAAGGTGGTGAACTCGGTGGCTTTGCCAGGACAATGATTTCGCTGGTTTTGGTTATTGCGGTGGTAGTTGGCGCTCAAAACACATTGTCCACCTTCTTTGGTGTTGGTGCTGAAATTGTTAGCACTCGAATATTTTAGGGGGACTTCATGGCTTTACGTACAATTCCAATTCACCGAGTTGGCAATAGGGCAAACCTCTTAATGGGCGCAGACCGTGAGCTTTTGATGTTCTCGGGCCTCCTCGTTGCTGCATTGATATTTTCTGCATTGAAAATAGAGACCACAGTGTTTGGTATTGCTTTGTGGTTTGGTTCGCTGTTTGCGCTCCGATTGATGGCGCGGGCTGATCCAATGATGCGCCACATTTATCTGCGCCATCGCCAATATAAATCATATTACCCGGCGCGCAGCACGCCTTTCCGAGTCAACACACAGAGCCAAGGAAGGCGGTATAGGTGATTAGCCATAAGCTAAAGAAATATCGCTCTCAAGATGCAGGCGTATCTGATTTGCTAAATTATGCGGCTGTCGTCAGTGACGGTGTAATAGTATGCAAGAATGGTGCCTTTATGGCGGCCTGGCTGTATGAAGGAAACGACAACGCCAGCTGCACAGAAGCAGAACGCGAGATTGTTTCAATCCGAATCAATAAAGCTTTGATGGGCCTGGGCAGTGGTTGGATGGTGCACGTGGATGCTGTAAGGCAAGCAGCGCCAGGGTACCCAGAGCCAAATGCATCAGCTTTCCCGGACCCAATAACAGCAGCAATTGACGAAGAGCGCCGACAACAGTTTTTGGCCATGGACAACATGTACCAAGGCCACTTTGTGCTGACGGCGACATGGTTTCCGCCAATGCTTGTTGAGCGCAAATTTGTTGAGTTGATGATTGATGATGATGCGGAACGCCAGGATGAAACAGCCCGCACAATAGCTCTCATTGAGCAATTCAAAAATGCAGTTGCCAACCTAGAATCTGACTTGTCATCAGCGCTTAAACTAACTCGGCTGCGGGGACATAAAGTTAAGGAAATTGGCAACAGGGAAGTCATATACGATGATTTTCTGAGCTGGTTGCAGTTTTGTGTAACCGGCAAATACCATCCAATGCAGCTCCCGAACGCTCCAATGTATTTGGATGCCATTATTGGTGGGAAAGAGCTGTGGAGCGGTCTCATCCCAAAAATTGGTCGCAATTATATCCAGGTGGTTGCCATCTCAGGTTTTCCGTTGGAATCTTATCCTGGAATTCTCTCGAAACTCTCAGAGTTAACTTGTGAATATCGTTGGTCTTCACGCTTTATTTTTATGGACCAACAGGAAGCTTTGCGCCATTTCGAAAAGCTTAGAGAAAAATGGCTCCAAAAAAGTCGTGGCTTTCTGGCGCAACTTCTTCGAATCAACATTGGGCCAGTAAATCAAGATGCCATCTCGATGGCGCGAGATGGCGAGGATGCCATAGCCGAAATCAGCAGTGGCATGGTGGCAGCTGGCTACTACACGAGCGTGGTTGTGTTGATGGATGAAGACCGAGAGCGTTTAACGGCAAATGCGCTTGCGGTTGAAAAAACAATTGAGCTGTTGGGTTTCTCGGCCAGTGTTGAAACAGTTAACGCGCTGGAAGCTTATTTGGGAAGCCTCCCAGGGCACGACTATCCGAACCTAAAGCGTCCACTTATCAACACCTTAAACTTAGCTGATTTGCTGCCAACAAGTACCATTTGGCCGGGCAGTGCCAACACACCTTGTCCAATGTACCCGCCAAAGGCTTCGGCATTAATGCATTGCGTAACAGCTGGCGCTACACCATTTCGTCTTAACCTACATGTTAGGGACGTTGGGCATACGCTTATGTTTGGGCCAACTGGAGCTGGCAAGTCGGTGCACTTAGCAATGATTGCAGCGCAACTGCGGCGATATGCTGGCATGTCGGTTTATGCTTTTGATAATGGGATGTCGCTGTACCCTCTCACGGCGGCAATTCGTGCTGCCACCAAGGGCAAGTCTGGGCTTCATTTTGAAATAGCTTCGGACGACAGCAATTTGGCTTTTTGTCCGCTTCAATTTTTGGAGACAAGGGCAGACAGGGCATGGGCGCAGGAATGGATTGAAACCATTGCTGCGTTGAATGATTTAAAAATTATACCAGAGCGCAGCAATGCAATCAGCAACGCTATAGAAAGCATGCATGGCAGCAGGGCACAAACGCTGCATGACTTTAGCATGACGGTACAGGATGCACCTCTGCGTGCCGTACTTGAGCAATACATCGTCGGCGGCAAAATGGGCCACCTACTGGATGCTAAAAAAGATGGCCTGGCTCTCTCAGATTTTGTCGTTTTTGAAATCAAAGAGCTGATGGCGCTTAACAAGAGGTTTGCATTGCCAGTGCTGCTTTATCTATTTCGTCGAATAGAGCGCAGCTTAAGGGGGCAGCCAGCAGCTATTATTTTGGACGAAGCCTGGCTGTTGCTCGGAGATTTGGTATTTCGAGAAAAAATTAAGGAATGGCTGAAAACTCTGCGCAAGTCTAACTGCCTCGTTTTGATGGCAACGCAGAGCTTATCTGATGCAACCAACTCGGACATTTTTGATGTAATCATCGAGTCAACGGCGACTAAAATTCTTTTGCCAAATATTTACGCCCGCGATGCCGAAATGATGGCGATGTATAGCCGAATAGGTCTCAACGCTCGCGAAACTGAAATTTTGGCAAACGCGATTCCGAAGCGGCAGTACTACTATGTTTCTGAAAACGGGCGTCGGCTTTATGAGTTGGCGCTTGGCCCTCTTGCGCTCGCATTTGTCGGTGCGTCCGACAAAGAATCCATTGCCGCAATTCAAGAGCTTGAATCCAAATTTGGCCACGACTGGACACATGAGTGGCTGGCCAGACGTGATTTGAATCTCGGCGATTATCTGGAGGCTGCATGATGAATTTTTCCGACGCCAGAAAATCCATCGTCAATTTCTTTGTGCGAAAATCCGCCAAAGCCCAGGCCAGGAAAACTGAAGTTGAGAACCCTTATTTATCAGCAAGGCGGGTTTGGAATACCTTGGTGGGCAGCTTTGCTTCGTCACGTCAAACTTGGCAAATAGTCGGCCTTTTGTCGATGCTTCTCGCATTTGTTGCCGTGGGTGGCGTTGTTTATATCGGCAGCCAATCAAAGTTTATCCCCTATGTCGTTGAGGTGGACAAACACGGCCAGGTTTTGGCAGTTGGTCCAGCACAAACAGCAACGAAGTATGATGCGCGAATCATCCATGCAATGCTGGCCGAGTTTATCAGTGATGCGCGGATGGTGACACCAGACGCTACTTTGCAAAACAAATCGATATCTCGTCTGTACGCCAAACTGGCGCCGAATGATGCAGCAACGCAAAAAATGAACGAGTGGTTCAATGGCACGCCTGAATCCAGTCCATTTAAACGAGCAGCAAAAGAGATGGTCAGTGTCGAAATCAAGTCTGTGCTGCCGTTGTCAAAAGATACTTGGCAAGTTGAGTGGGCGGAAATTACTCGAGACCGTAGCGGCATAAAGCAGGGCAACCCAGTGCCTATGCGTGCCCTCATCACCGTTTATATAGCCGATAATTTGCAAGCCACGGACGAGCAGTTGCGCCTCAATCCGCTGGGTATTTATGTGCGAGATTTTTCTTGGTCTCCATTAAGTCAACCGGAGGTTGCTCCATGAAAACCACCTTAAGTGTTATTGTGTTGCTCGTCTTGGCTGTTCCGCATGCGGCTATCGCGAGTGGCGATTTGGCTGACAAGTATTTTTCAGACAAAAACTTAAAGCTGACTGAACAAGAGCGAGAAACCATTGCTGCCGCAAGGCGCTGGAATACCAGCACGACTAAGCCGCTAGTGGTTGGCACGAATGGTGAAATTAAGCTTCTCTACGGTGCGCAGCAAAGCATTGTGTGCGCGGTCCTTCAGATATGTGATGTTGCACTCCAGGCCGGAGAGCAGGTTAACTCGATTCATCTGGGCGACACAGTGAGATGGAATGTTGAACCAGCTATTACTGGCAGTGGACCAAGCGAAATACAACATCTCATCATCAAACCAATGGACGTTGGGCTTGAAACCAGCCTGGTTGTGACGACAAATCGGCGCACCTATCATTTTCAGCTGCGTTCGCATCGCCACGAATACATGCCTCATGTTTCTTTCGTCTATCCAGAGGAGGCGCTTGCAAAATGGGACGCTATTCAGCGTCGTGAAAAATCGGAACGGCTAACCAATACAATGCCGCATACTGGTGAGTACCTCGGCAACCTTTCGTTCGAGTATGACTTAAAGGGCGATGCAAGTTGGAAACCGATTCGCGTTTACAACGACGGTCGAAAAACCATCATTGAGATGCCCAGGGCCATGGAGCAAACTGAAGCTCCGACGCTTTTGGTTATTCGTCGAGAGAGTAGCCTGTTCCGGAAAGAGGAAACAGCGATAGTTAATTATCGTCTGCAAGGGAACCGCTACATCGTCGATGCCGTTTTCGACCAAGCAATTTTGATTGCTGGTGTCGGTCGAAGTCAGGACCGGGTGACCATTGTTCGAAGGGGGAAAAAATGAGTTTTGGCAAGCTTATCGCAGTGGCATTGGCTTGTTTGCTCGTTGGTTGCGCAAAGCCTGTCAGCAGCATTTATGGCAATTTCTCCACCAATGCAGGAGCCAATTACGAGAAATTGGTTGCTGAAGCAACTCAACAACTCAAAGAGTTATATCCTCCAGCGAGAACTCGTTTTGAGTTGCAGCAACCCACGCCTGACGCGCTTGGTGAACGGTTGGTGTTGGCCTTGCGCGAAGCGGGATATGCCATTTTGGAGTTCGACGGAACTCGTCCCCAAAATACTTCAGAGGGGTTTTCGCTTCGCTATACGTTCGACCAGTCAGAGGGCTCGAATTTGTACAGGCTGACTTTGTTTGTCGGCAATCAGTCCACTCTCACTCGCCCATTTTTCTTCCAAGGTGGTGTCTATGCGCCAGTTGGCTACTGGACACATAAGGAGTGAATTGTGACCAATCCATCCGACAATGATGTTGATAAAAAAATGTCGCCCAGTGCATCTCCTGGCGCATTAAAATCTGGCGTTCGTCGCATCAACAACGTGCCCATATACATTGTTGTGGCCGTGCTGGTGTTGTTCGCGTGCATGATGGCGATGGTTGCTGCAGAGCGCTCTAGAAAACAAAATGCTCCCGCAAAAGAACAAGCTCTTGGGCAACAGTTTACAAAGCCATCTATCATTCCGACAGACATCATTGATGGTAGTCCACGCAGCGGACTCATTGAAGCAAGTGCCCCAGAGGCTTCTAAGTCCGTCGAGAAGTTGGAGCCGGGTGTCGTGCTTATTGCGCGGCCAGAAAATCTGGACAAGCCGCCTATGCCTCCGCATGCACCATTACTGCCCCCCGGACAAGCAGGCACTTCTGGGAGTTTTAATCAGCATCAGTATCAGCAGCCTCAATATCAGCAAAGGCACGACGACGAAGCTGAACGAATTCGCACAATAAAACTTCAGGCGTTTCAGGAGGCTGTGCGGGCGAGAACAATTGTGCGTGCGGAAGTGCCACGAATGGGTGATTCGAGTTACACGCATACTGGTGTGGGCACGCCAGGAATCCGTGAAGCTGATCCAACCGCAGCTTTTCAAAAGCGGCTTGCTCAGATTCGTGGTTTGGGACTTCCAGGGGGACTTCCAGGCGGTGGAGATGATGAAACGTTTAAAATAATACAAGCAGCCGCTCCAGCAGGAACGACCGTACAGACAAGTCTGCAAGCCAAATCGGGATAGGGGACGGCCGAAGCCGTTCCCCTCCCACACCACCTGGCATGCGGGTCCGCACCAGGCGGTTCGAAAAGTTGAGGTTAGGAGAGTCGGGGTACCCCCAGCTTGTCGAAGTAAGCATTGTCCAGCACTCGGTTTATGTACCCCGTGCTGTTCATCCACCACCTGCCTGTGTTGGACGCTATCCGCCTCGCTACCGACGGGTACGCACCCAAAGCACGCAGCCTGTCGAAGATGGTTTTCTTGCTCTTCCAGTGTTTGAGCTGAATCGCCCGCAGTCGGCGCCTCACCCACCCCTCCAAACCCTTCCAAACCCATGGCGTCTGCGCTAACTTAAAATAGGCTCTCCAACCCACAAGGTACAGCCTCAGCTCAGCAGCGGTTTGTTCCATGCTGC
>Ga0209737_10000074_pt1 | contig 87465 bp, 63 predicted proteins | sample TergutCu122P3_FD_187284 | JGI IMG/M metagenome (GOLD analysis project Ga0209737, IMG submission 187284) | Cubitermes ugandensis P3 segment gut microbial communities from Kakamega Forest, Kenya - Cu122 P3 (SPAdes) (version 2) | ecosystem: Host-associated > Arthropoda: Insects > Digestive system...
CGAAATGAATTTTCTGAAATTAGCGTCAGGGAAATTGATTGCGTTTATTGCAAATTCGTACCCTACGGCAGGAACTCCGTCCAATAAATCACTTGCGTGTTCTTTACCACACACGCTACATTTGGCTTTGTGCTTGGCGGAGTTTTCGCAGTTTGCCAATCTTACCAGTTTGCCGAGTTCGCTGAAATCGTGCACACACACCACATTTACTTTAATTACTCCGTCCACAGGATTGTAGTTCCCGCTTGGGTCTGTGAAGGTGGCGGTGAAAGTTTGACCGTTGCCTACGCTCAATACGGTTGTTGGCGCATTCCAAACATATCCGGTTGGCAAGGCGAGGTCAGCAAGTGTGAGTGTCGGCGTGTAAATGGCATTGATTTCGTTCGGTGTGCCGAAACTGCCTGCTGCTTTTGTGATGCTTGCCGCTACTGTTGGCTGTTCCGTCAAAATATAGTTGGCGGCATTTGCGCCTGCAAGTGCGAAACTGCTCGAAAGCGTAAGATTACCACTACCCACATTTGCGCTTGGCAGCGTACCGGCTACGCCTGTTTTTACAAGATTAACAACATCACTGTTTATTATGCCGGTAATAACTGCATTGCTAATATCAATTTGCGCTTCGGTAAAACTGTTCGTTCCATCATATACTTTAGTGGCGGTAATGCCGGTAATGGTAAGGGTTTTTCTTGTTATGGAAAAATTATTAGCAACAAAGGTAATTGTATAATTATTTCCTGCGGTTAATGTACCTTGATTTATGGTATACGTACCAACATTCTCACCTGCTGCGCGGGCTAATGCGCCTGTGAAGCTATCGCCACTTATCAATGCAGGACTGACGCTGTAAGTCAAAGCTGGGTTGCTGTTGCCATACACTTTACTTTGACCTGCAGTAGCGGTTACGGTGATTGGTTTTTGTGTAATGGAAAAATTATTAGCAACAAAGGTAATTGTGTAATTATTTCCTGCGGTTAATGTACCTTGATTTATGGCATACGTACCGACATTCTCACCTGCTGCGCGGGCTAATGCGCCTGTGAAGCTATCACCACTTATCAATGCAGGACTGACGCTGTAAGTCAACGTTGGATTGTTCTCGCCATACACTTTGGTTTGATTTGTATTTACCGTTACAGTGACTAGTTTTTGCGTAATGGAAAAATTATTAGCAACAAAGGTAATTGTATAATTATTTCCTGCGGTTAATGTACCTTGATTTATGGTATACGTACCAACATTCTCACCTGCTGCGCGGGCTAATGCGCCTGTGAAACTATCACCATTTATCAATGCAGGGCTAACGCTGTAAGTCAACGTTGGATTGTTCTCGCCATACACTTTACTTTGACCTGCAGTAGCGGTTACGGTGATTGGTTTTTGCGTAATGGAAAAATTATTAGCAACAAAGGTAATTGTATAATTATTTCCTGCGGTTAATGTACCTTGATTTATGGCATACGTACCAATATTCTCACCTGCTGTGCGGGCTAATGCGCCTGTGAAGCTATCGCCACTTATCAATGCAGGACTGACGCTGTAAGTCAAAGTTGGGTTGCTGTTGCCATACACTTTGCTTTGACCTGCAGTAGTGGTCACGGTGATTGGTTTTTGTGTAATGGAAAAATTATTAGCAACAAAAGTAATTGTATAATTATTTCCTGCCGTTAATGTACCTTGATTTATGGCATACGTACCAACATTCTCACCTGCTGTGCGGGCTAATGTGCCTGTGAAGCTATCGCCACTTATCAATGCAGGGCTAACGCTGTAAGTATAGGTTGGGTTGCTGTTGCCATACACTTTGCTTTGACCTGCAGTAGCGGTCACGGTGATTGGTTTTCGCGTAATGGAAAAATTATTAGTCACAAAAGTAATTGTATAATTATTTCCTGCCGTTAATGTACCTTGATTTATGGCATACGTACCAACATTCTCACCTGCTGCGCGGGCTAATGCGCCTGTAAAGCTATCACCACTTATCAATGCAGGGCTGACGCTGTAAGTATAGGTTGGATTACTATTGCCGTACACTTTGGTTTGACCTGCGGTGGCGGTTACGGTGATTGCTCTTCGTGCTACTGCTGCTGTTGGAGCGGAGGTTAAACTGCCGGTGTAAATTTCTGTAGAAACCTCAACGGTGATTGTACTGCCAATGTCGGCTGCCGACAAAGTATAATTGGGACTGTTTGTACCGACAACGGTTGCACCACGTCTCCATCTATAGGTAAGCGCACCACGTGGTGCAGGCGATGTTATGCCGCTGATATTTGCCGTGAGTGTGTTGCCATAAGCGGCAGTGCCTGTGATGGTTATTGTGCCGGCAAGAATACGAGAAAGCCCATCACCACCCCAATTTACAGGTATAAACCTCCTATCGGAAAAGCACGAGCTGCTAGTAAACGTCTGTCTGTTGTCGTTTGGCAGTGGGTTTCCGTTGATAATGGATTCGGCTGTGCGTGTTTGCGCGGAGGCAGCTCCTAAACTAGAAAATGTTCGATAAAATACACTGTCTTTATACACTTGAGTTTGTGACAATTGAGGAAATTTAAACACGCTATTTACTTTAAATGCTGCACCAGAGCAGCCAGAGAACATACCGTTAGCGAAATTTCTACTCACCGTTGTAATATTCTGCGGCAAATTAAATACGCTGTTCATAGTAAATGCTGCACTGCTGCAGCCATAGAACATCATCATGGCGAAATTATGCCCCGCTGTTGAAATATTGTTCCAAGTATTAGAAAAAGTAAAATTATTTCCCATAGTAAGGTTTCTACAGCCCATGAAAGTAGCAGCGAATTCATTGTAGGGTGGTGCTTCTCCTGCAGTAATTTGTGCTTGTGTGCGTGTCATTAACGGAGTAAGTGGACTGATTACCATTGTTACCATATCTCTGTTTGTTTGCGTACCTGAATTGCTTGTGATAGTGTAATCCCAAAATCCAAAAGCAAAGAGCCACGCATCGTTGCTGCCTGCGGGTGTAATTGTAATTTCCTTAACGCCAGCAGTTGAGTATGTGTGCGAAATACCTGCGTAAGTTCTCGAGCCGGTACCTGTTACATTTAGGCTTTGGGTTCCGTCTCCCCAGTTGATATTCCAATTATAGGTTCTTCCATAACCACTACCGTTTGCCGGTATAAAAAAAGTTTGCCCTGCCGCTGTGGTTGTTATTTGAAATTTGAACTGTTCCTGCGCCATAGCCGTAGTTGTCAACATCAAGCAGAGTAGAGACGCGGTGCGCCACGTTTGTACGAGTTTTTTGAAAAGATGTTTCATGCGATTATTTTTTTGGTTTGTATTTAATTGTATAATAAGTTTATATGAATAAACATATTAAAATTCAAAAACTTAACAGGTCTTGCTAAAAAAATGGCAGTATTTCTTTTGTTAGTCGTTACTTTGCTCCAAATATACTAAGTAATTTTATATTCACAAATATTTTTTTAAGGTTTTTTGTAGAATATTATTTAAAGTGTTTTAATGAGTGAATTAGGTCGATTTACCTAATGCTATACCATTTTCATCTAATTTCATATTTTCATTTTCGATTTTCATTCAGTTTTGATTTTTTTGTAACAACACAAAATTTATATTTCTTTTTCGTATATTGTTTTAATCTGTTCTTTTAATGGTTGAAGGTCTTTTTGTATAACTTCCCAAACAATAAAATCCTCAACTTGATAATAACCATGTACTAAAATATGGCGCATTTTAATTATTCTTTCCCAATTTATTTCAGCGTATTTTGCTTTAAACTCATTGGAAAGTTTATATGCTGCCTTACCGATAATTTCCAAATTTTTCACAACAGCATATTTCCCTTTCTTATCGGCAACATAATCATCGAAAGTCATTCCTGATGTAAATTCAAACGCATTATCAATGGATTCGAGTATATGCTCTAACCTGTTTTTATCTCTAACTTGCTCTCTCATATACCAATACTTTATCCTGTTCAATTGATTCTTTAGCAAATTTCATAATACCTCCTTCGGTTAGTAAATCTACTTTTTTACGCAACAATTTTTCAAGGTCAATCATTATTCCTGCGTAATCAAGTAGACTTTGCCATCCGTCCACGTCAGATAATCGGCATAAGTGTATTGTTTGTTTAAATCCAATGTCAGTTCCATAATCGTAAGTTTTGGTAATAGGCAAATTTAATAAGAATTTCGTTACAACGAATAACATATAATACTATTTTTGCACCAAAATTCAGTTTGAATGAAAAGCGAACAAAGTTACAAAGGACATCTCACGATGTTTGTGCTTAATATTATTTTTGGTTTGAATACTTCAATCACCAAAAGCGTGTTGTCCGACACGTTAACCCCTTACAGCATATATTTTTTACGCATTGCCGGAGCTGGTTTGTTGTTTTGGATTGCTTCCATTTTTGTAAAGGAAAACAAAGTTAATTCTCGCGATTTGATGATGCTTTTTCTTGCCGGGATGTTGGGAGTTACCATTAATCAATTTACTTTTATCAAAGGATTATCGTTGACTTCGCCGATTAATGCCGCGATTATCATCACGCTTACACCGATTATTACAATGATTTTGGCAGCCATCTACCAAAAAGAGCCGGTTACATCCAAAAAAGCAATGGGCGTTTTTATTGGAGCTTGCGGGGCTTTGTTGCTGATACTCACAAGCGCGCAGATGAGCAATAGCGCGGGAAATATGACGGGAAATCTGTTGTGCCTGCTCTCCTCACTGTCATACGCATTTTATTTGACGGCTTTTAAAGGACTGATTATGAAACACAGTCCGGTTACACTGATGAAATGGATGTTTCTGTTTTCCGCGATTGTCTCGCTTCCGGTTTGCTTGAATGACATTGAGGCAATTCAATGGCAAATTATCCCGATGAATGGCTATTTACGTATTGGATATGTGGTTATTTTAGCTACATTTGTTACCTATATGTTTATTCCCGTGGGACAAAAATTATTGCGTCCCACCACACTTAGTATGTACAACTACCTGCAACCGTTGGTCGCCTCGCTGGCGGCAATGGCGATGGGATTGGATTATTTCGGGTGGAATACCGCGTTGGCTGCCGTTCTCGTTTTCTGCGGGGTATATGTCGTAACGCAAAGTAAATCAAGGGTGCAGTTAGAGGAAGAGGCATCAAAGAACCTCTCCCCCAGCCCCTCTTCACAAGAGAGGGGTGACTAAACAAGATAGTCATTCTAAATAATTGAACAAACGACAAAATACGCTCTTCTTTCTCCCCTCTCTTGTGGAGAGGCTCTAAAAGTAATTTCAAAATATGCAGTATAAGCAAGACACTTGGAGAAGCATCTCTCCCGAAATAAAATCCATTGAGCATATCCGGTTCCGGAAAGCGGATTTACATACGCTGTCCAACGGTATTCCTGTTCATACGTTATCCGTTGGTAATGAAGAGGTTGTTCGTATTGACTGTATGTTTCGCGCCGGTATTTATTACCAAGGACATTCGTTGGTAGCCTCTTTTACCAATCAAATGCTGAAAGAGGGAACCCTAAATAGAAATGCGGCTGAAATCGCGGAAAAATTGGATTTCTATGGTTCGTGGTTGCATCTTTCTTGTACGCACCATTATGCTTATGTAACGCTTTATTCGTTGAATAAATACTTGCCCCAAACCATTCTGTTGTTGGAAGATATGTTGTTAAACTCCATATTTCCCGAAAAAGAATTTGAAATTTATCTGAACAAGCGCAAACAGCAATATTTGGTTGACCAAAAAAAGGTACAATTACTTGCCCGTAAAAATTTCCTGTCGGCTCTCTATGGAACTGAACACCCTTACGGAAAAACAGCGGATATGGACGATTTTAATCGTTTAAAAGTGGAATGGTTGCGTGAATTTTACAAGCAATTTTATACATTGGATAATTGTCAAATCGTTGTTTCCGGAAAAATTACGCCCGCCGTATTGGATTGCGTTAAGGATACGTTTGGAAAGGTCAGGCAAGTGAAATCCAACGGTATAAAAAAAACGGAATTTACGATAAATCCATCCTCCGAACATCACCGGTTTATCGAAAAAGCGGATAGCGTGCAATCTGCCGTTCAGATTGGTCGCCCGATGTTTAACCGCAAGCACCCCGATTACCACAAATTCAGGATATTGAACACCGTGTTGGGCGGTTATTTCGGTAGCCGGTTGATGTCCAACATTCGAGAGGACAAAGGATATACTTACGGAATCACTTCGGGATTGACTACCTTCCTTGATACCGGACACCTCTCTATTGCTACACAAACAGGCATCGAATTTACCCAACCGCTTATTCGCGAAGTTTACAACGAAATGGAGCGATTATGCTCGGAATTGATTCCGGAAGATGAATTGGAAACGGTAAAAAATTATATGCTTGGGGAACATATCCGTATGTTTGACGGCGGGTTTACGCTGACCGATACCTTTATCTCCCTGTTGGCAAACGAGTTGGATTACTCATTTTATGAAAAAAATGTCGAAATAATCCAATCAACCACCGCCGAAGAGTTACAGGCATTGGCAGTCAACTATTTTTCCCCGAAAGGTTTTTATGAAATTATTGCAGGAGGAGTAAAAAGATAAATGGAATCAAAACACATTCATATTGTTACGTTTACCATTCCTTACCCGCCTAATTACGGAGGAGTGATTGATGTTTTTTACAAGATGAAAGCCTTATATGAGGCTGGAGTGAAAATCACATTGCATTGTTTTGAGTATGACCGGGAAAAGTCCGTTGAATTGGAGCTTTTTTGCGAAAAAATCTTTTATTATAAAAGAAACACGGGGATTTTGTCTAACATCAGTATGTTGCCTTACATTGTATTAAGCAGAAAAAACAAAAGTCTCCTGAAAAATCTGAGCAGCGACAATTATCCCATTCTTTTTGAAGGACTTCATTGTTGTTATTATATTGGAAATCAACAATTAAAAAACCGTTTAAAGTTATTCCGGAGCGCAAACGTTGAACATTACTATTATTGGAATTTGTTCAAAGCAGAAAAGAATAATCCGGTAAAAATGGCGTATTATTTGCTGGAAAGTCTCCGGCTGAAATTATACGAAAAAACAGTAAAAAAAGCAGATGTCATATTTCCTATATCCTTAAAAGAAACCGATTATTTCAGAAAAAAATATCCGGAAAACAACGTTGTTTTTTTACCTGCTTTTCACGGAAATGAAGAATTAACCTGCCGGGAAGGACAAGGAAAATACATAATGTATCACGGAAATTTATCGGTAGAAGAAAATGAAGCCGCCGCCGTCTTTTTAATCAAAGAGGTTTTTCACGAATTACCCTATCCGTTTGTCATTGCGGGTTTAAATCCTTCCAAACGATTAAAAGAACTTGTTGCGAAATATGCTCACATTTCATTGATAGACTCGCCTTCGAAAGAAAGTATGCACCACTTGACACAAAATGCCCACGTGCATATTTTGGTTACTTTTCAAGCAACAGGATTAAAATTGAAATTACTCAATGTATTGTACGAAGGCAGGTTTTGCTTGGCAAACGAAAAAATGCTCGAAGGGTCGGGATTAGATTGTTTGTGTGAGAAAGCAAATTCTCCTCAGGAAATAAAAACCAAACTTCATTCCCTAATGAAGGAAAATTTTTCCTTGCAAGAAATAGAAAAACGTAAGGGAATACTTTTGGAGAAATATTCGAATAGTCGGAATATTCAACTGTTAATTGCTGAATTATAAAACAATAGTTTTTAAAATGTTCGCTCCAACCATCGCATCAAAAAGGGATATTCATTTACTGAATATCCCTCGGTAGTTTCAATGGGAAAAATCATCTCTTTATCCAAAAGCGCGTTCAACGCCTTTTATGCCGATGATGCCGCTCCGGTTTTATTTTTCTAATTTGGCAATTAATGCTTCTTTTGAGAGGTGGCTGTATTTTGATTTTTTTGCCATTAGTTTTTGTTTTGAATATTTTTGTTACTTCAACTTTGATTGCAAAGATACATCTTTTTCGTTTTTACACGAAAATATTTTTATGCCAGAATTTGTATATTTTGCTGTTTTATTTCTTGCCAATCTCGCACACCTATCCACTTGCAAGTTATCAAAGTTAAACACCTACAGCGTAATAATAACTCATTTTAAAAAGCCATCCACCTACTCATCCGACATCTTCACCAACACATCCCTATACGCATTAAAAATTTTAGCTTTTGAAACGAAACCGATGTATTTTCTGTCTTCGTCCAAAACGGGCAAGTTCCACGCTTGCGTTTTTTCAAATAGGAGCATCACTTTTTCCATAGGGTCGTTGAGGTTGACAAATCCGGGAGGGGTAATCATCAGTTTGCTTACTTTGAAACGGTCGTAAAGTTCGGGACGGAACATAATATTTCGTATTTCGTCCAAGGAGATGATACCGATCAAATTACCATTGTCGTTGACCACCGGGAAAATATTGCGTTTTGATTTTGAGATTAACTCAATCACATCTCTCAGGTGCATCTCCGGATGAACAATTTGCAAGTCGGTCTCTATCAAATTGCTCGTTTTCAGCAAAGTAAGTACGCTCTTGTCTTTGTGGTGCGTCAAGAGTTCGCCTTTTTTTGCCAAACGCATCGCATACAAGCTGTGAGGTTCAAATGCAATGATGGTGATATATGCCGTTATGGATGTAATTATAAGTCCCAAAAAGAGCGCATATCCGCCGGTCAACTCTGCAATGAGAAACGTTCCCGTCAAAGGCGCGTGCATCACACCTGCCATTACGCCTGCCATTCCGGCGAGCACGAAATTATTTTCAGGAAGTTTGGCTAATTTGAAGTAATTGATAATGTGCGCCGTAACGTAACCTGTTACGGATCCGACGAACAAACTTGGTGCAAATATTCCGCCTGTCCCGCCGCTCCCATTGGTTGCGGCAGTGGCAAATATTTTAAAAAAAATAATCAGGAAGAGGAAAAGAACAATCATCGGAAAACTTTCTCGAAAAGCATAAAAAAAGCTGTTTTGGGTGGTCATATCCGCTTGTCCGTCAAGTAAATATCTGATTGTTTCATATCCTTCGCCATAAAGCGGCGGAAAGAAGAAAATAAGCAAACTCAACATCACGCCTCCGACTAACAGCTTTTTTAAAGGCGTATTCAGGCTTGCAAAAAATGATTCCAATTTGACCATTCCGCGCGTGAAATAGAGCGATACGAACCCGCAAATCACCCCCAACAGAATGTAAAAAGGAACTCGCTCAACAGCAAATGGGTCAGTCAGCGTAAACCCAAACATAAAATTGTAACCCGACAAAAAGTAAGTAACCACCGATGCCGTAGCTGCTGAAATAAGCAACGGAATGATGGATGCCATTGTCAAGTCAAGCATCAACACTTCCAATGTAAAAAGCACCCCCGCAATAGGAGCGTTAAAAATTCCCGCAATTGCCCCCGATGCCCCGCAACCGACCAGCAGTAGCAGTGTTTTTTGGTTCATATTAAACAGTCTCCCCAAATTGGAACCGATTGCCGAACCCGTCAACACGATAGGAGCTTCGGCTCCGACCGAACCGCCGAACCCGATAGTCAGCGAACTTGCTACCATCGACGACCAAATATTGTGCCTTCTTATGCGCGATTTTCGCTGAGATATGGCGTACAGGATTTTAGTAACCCCGTGACTGATGTCGTCCTTGACAACGTACCGCACAAAAAAACTTGCAAGGGCAATACCGGTAATCGGCGCTGCCAAATAGAGGTAATTGAGGTTTCCTTGCGAAAAACCTTTACTGACTAAATCGTGCAGAAAGTGAATGGCTCCTTTCAAAATATATGCAGCCAATGCACAAAACAGCCCGACTAAGAAACTCAAAATAAGCACGAATTGCTTCTCGCTTATTTTGCGTTCCCGCCAGACCAAGAATTTAAGATACCATTTAAGAATCATCTTTTTTACAAAAAATCAAAACGGCGAAAATACAATATTTTTGTATAATTATGCCGATGAAATGGGATAAAAATGTAAGAATTAGATTCCTCACTCCACTCTGTTGCGTTTGGAATGACTGTCTTATTGAAAATATTTATGGAGGAGCTGTCTCAAAAGCCCAAAAAGCCAATTCGTCATTGCGGGTTTGACCCGCAATCTCCTAATAATCAATATTGTTTTTTTAGGAGATCCCGCGTCAAGCGCGGGATGACGATCTTTTGAGACAGCCCCTCCCTCACACTGTAAACGCCGGTCATTCCGAACGTAACGGAGTGGAGTGAGGAATCTAACTTTAATAATACATAATAAACTCAAACAACTTCTAACTCATCAACTCTGATGCTCCTTCCTCAACAAATCATTGACCGTTTTCACCGGATTGAACGTTTCGATTGGAACTTCTACGAAAACGGTGTTCCAATCGGACATCGCGCCATTCCATAATCCCGGAAGTTCCAAGGCTTTCAGTTCACGACCGTCTTTCGATTTGCTCGAAATGAAACCGGTGTTCTTATCCACATAGCGGGTCAAGTCATATTTTTCGCCTTTATAGTTACGAACACCGCAAACCAAATCGACCGGATTAAAATGCGTTGCCTGTTTCATAATCTCCATTTGTCCGGAATCATTGGAATTAAACTGCGAACTTTCCAATATTTGCAACGAAACCGTTCCATCTTGATTTTCACACAAATACGGACCTCCTCCCGGCTCTCCTTCATTTTTTACCATTCCGCAAACACGCAGAGGACGATTGAGTTTATTCTTCAAATATTCTATTGGGTTTGTTTCCGAAAGACCGCCTTCCTTGTCAAAAGTCGATAATTTTTCTTTCGTAAAAAGAAGCATTTCCTCCGTCATCTCCTTAGAAATAGAACCCGAATCAAGCAATCGCTGATAAGTGAAAATCTGTTTTTGCAGGTTAACCAACATTCCGGCAAGAATTGCCTTGTATTCTATCGTCGGTTGCTTCAACGGGTCAGGTACCACATTATCAATGTTCTTGATGAAAATAACGTCAGCGTTTATATCGTTTAAATTTTCAATCAACGCACCGTGTCCGCCCGGGCGAAACACCAATTTACCGTCGGCGCGGAAAGGGTTGTTGTCTTTATCCACCGCTACGGTATCGGTCGAAGGTTTTTGGACGGAAAAAGAGACATCAAAATCAGCTCCAAACGCATAAGCATATTCACTGCCCCTGCGTTCAAGCAATTTTTTGAAAAATGTCAAATGCTCTTGCGAAACGGTAAAGTGCAGATTAACTTTCGCACGACTGTTTTTGGCATGCAACGCGCCCTCTATCAAATGTTCGCCAAACGGAGTGCGGGCATCTTTCGGATACTTGTGAAACAAGATTAATCCTTTCGGCAAAAATCCGTAGTTCAACCCTTTTACTTCCAACAGGTTTGAAACCACTTTTTTGTACTTTTTTTCCTGCAACAATTCGGAAATTTCTTTCCGCTCATTGTGTTTGCATTTGCTGTTCAACGCATCGAAAAAGGCAAAATCGGTAATTCGCTCAAAGAATTGAACCACCGATTTGCCGGCAGGAAGTTCGCTGTCGGAATCTTGAAATTCGTACAAATCTTTGAACATACGGCTCGCAGCTCCCGATGCGGGAACAAATTTCAACACCGTGCCGCTCCCTTTCAGGTAAGCGCGCCACTCCTCTATATAGGCGTCTTTGTTTTCATCGCCTATCCGGCAAATGCCATCGTTAATCGTAGCCGCGCGCGCCACTTTCAGATATGGGAAACCCGTTTGGAAGCTCTTAATCTGCTCTTCCAATTTCTCCTCGCTTATCGCTTTTTTCTTGAGTAATTCTAAATCTTCTTTTGTCAACATATATTATAATCGGTTTTTTAAAATTTTTCGCCTAATTTAGTAAAAAATTATCATTAAAAGAAAAATATTCAGTTAATTTAGCGAATGAATAATTGAATAACAGAGTAACTCAAGGCTATAGTTGAGAATAGTGTTGTAATCTATGTCCCATTAGGGACAAAATGTTGGTAGAAACCAAAATTTCTCCGCTCTCCCGTCCCGTATGGGACGGAATGTGGATAGAAATCCATCATTTTACATATTTTTTCCCTAACGGGACTTAGGTTGTGGGGTATTCTTCTTTCTACCAACATTTTGTCCCTGACGGGACATTGCAACACAATTATAAACTATAACCTAACTCAATTGTTCAGCTACTAAGTTATTCAATTATTCAGTCATTCAATTATTCTGTTATTATCAAGATGTATAAAAATTACTCCTCCTATTTAAAGACTGTTTTTGACGAACAGGTGCAAAAAATATCTATCAACGCAGGTTTTACCTGTCCCAATCGCGACGGAAGCATCGGCACGGGCGGTTGCACTTATTGTAACAATCAAACCTTTAACCCAGATTATTGCAAACCCGAAAAATCAATCACGCAGCAACTTGACGAAGGAATCGCTTTTTTCCGGAAAAAATATCCGAATCAGCGCTATTTAGCCTATTTTCAGGCATATACAAATACTTACGGAGAAATAAATTCGCTGAAGCAAAAATACGAAGAGGCACTCTCCCACCCGCTTGTCGCCGGACTTGTCATCGGAACGCGCCCCGATTGTGTGACTGATGAATTGTTAAATTATTTCGCCGACCTTTCCAAGCGTTCCTACATTATGATTGAATATGGCGTGGAATCGACTTCCGACCAAACGCTCGCACTCATCAACCGTGGACATAATTACGAAACGTCCGTGCAAGCAATTACGAAAACCGCTCAAAAAGGAATTGCCGCCGGTGCACACCTGATTTTAGGATTGCCGGGCGAAAACCACGAAACGATTCTTTCGCACGCAAAAAATATCTCGCAACTGCCCCTTACCACTATCAAATTACATCAACTGCAATTAATCCGCGGGACAAAAATGGCACAACAATTTGTAGAGCATCCCGAATGGTTTCATCTCTATTCTGCCGATGAATACATTGAGTTGGCGATTGATTTCATCGAACGGCTCAATCCTGATTTTGTCATCGAACGCTTTGTTTCCCAGTCGCCCAAAGAGTTACTGATTGCACCCGATTGGGGATTGAAAAATTATGAATTTACGGCGAAAATAGAAAAGGCGTTGCGTAGAAGGGAGACGTTTCAAGGAAGGTTGTTTGGATAAAAAAGATGCAATATTTTTTTTATGCTTATCCGCAATATTCCTCCTCATTTTAGATATCCCTCTCTCCGCTCCGCTCCATTCGGGATGACCCTCGAATTATGGGGATAGGGGTAGCGGGAGCGACGGCGAAGCCGCCGCAAGCCGAAACGCCCGTCATTCCGAATGAAACAAAGTGGAATGAGGAATCTCCCCGCAAATTACACCATCGTTAATTTAAGGAGGTAATATTACTGATAAATATATTATTTTTTAAATTCGATTTTTCAATTTTTTTTTCGTAATTTCGGGGCATAAAAAAACAATTATAATGAGTAATAGAAGTTTAGTTTCCATTTCTGATTATTCAAAGGAAAAAATTCTCCAAATATTAGAAAAAAGCGCCTCTTTTGAAAAAAATCCCAATCAAAAGATATTGGACGGAAAGGTTGTTGCAACACTTTTTTTTGAGCCGTCGACCCGTACTCGTTTGAGTTTTGAGACTGCCGTTAACCGGTTGGGAGGCAGTGTAATCGGTTTTAGCGATGCCTCCACATCGAGCAGCGTTAAAGGGGAAACACTGAAAGACACCATTATTATGGTGAGCAACTATGCCGATATGATTATTATGCGTCACCCGATAGAAGGGGCTGCACGGTATGCTTCGGAAGTGTCGAGCGTTCCGGTCATCAATGCCGGTGACGGCGCCAATCAACATCCTACGCAAACGATGCTTGATTTGTATTCGATTCAGAAAACACAGGGCACGTTGGAAAACCTGAATATCTGTATGGTGGGCGACCTGAAATATGGACGCACAGTGCACTCACTGCTGATGGCGATGTCTCATTTTACCCCGACATTTACGTTTATCGCGCCCGATGAATTGCGTATGCCCGATGAATATAAAATGTTTTGCGCAAACAATGACATCAAATTTAAAGAGTGTTTCGAGTTGAACGAGGAAAACATTGCAGACGCAGACATCCTTTATATGACGCGGGTACAGCGGGAACGTTTTACCGACTTATTCGAGTACGAAAAAGTAAAAAATGTCTATACATTGAGAAATAAATTGTTGGAAAATACGAGACCGAATTTACGTATTCTCCACCCGCTTCCGCGTGTGACGGAAATCGACTATGATGTGGATGAAAATGGGAAGGCGTATTATTTTACCCAGGCTCACAACGGGGTTTTTGCCCGGCAGGCGATTATTTGTGATGCGTTTGGGCTTTGATTAAGTTTAAAGTTTAAGAGTTTAAAGTTTAAGAAATGGGAAAGATTACAAAAGAGCTGAAAGTAGCTGCGCTGAAAAACGGGACGGTGATAGATCATATTCCTTCGGAAAAACTTTTTAAGGTTATTTCTATTTTGCGTTTGGAAAATATACCGAATCAGGTAACTTTCGGATACAATTTGGATAGCAGCAAATTGGGCAAAAAAGCAATTATAAAGGTAACCGACCGTTTTTTTGAACAGCGAGAGGTAAATAAAATTGCCATTCTTGCTCCGAATGCGAAAATAAATACGATTCGTGAATACGAGGTGGTGGATAAGCATACGCTTGAATTGCCTTGCGAAATTACCGACGTGGTCAAATGTATGAATCCGCAGTGTATTACGAACAATGAACCGATGTCTACCCGTTTTTACACGGTTGATAAAGAGCGGGCGCTCTTCAAATGCCACTATTGCGAACGGGTAGCGAGTGTAGAAGATTTGAGTATCGAATAAAACGCCCTTGATGAAACATACTTTCAAACCGGGAACGATGATTTATCCGGTTCCCGCCGTGATGATTTCCTGCGGAAAGACGGAAGATGAGTTCAATATTTTCACCGCAAGCTGGGTGGGAACAATCTGCACGAATCCCCCAATGTGCTACGTTTCCATCCGTCCAGAAAGGCACTCCTACCCGATTATCAAAAAAAACTTGGAATTTGTCATCAATCTGACCAATGAAGAGATGAGTTTTGCCGCCGACTGGTGCGGTGTTCGCTCCGGAAAAGAGTTCAATAAATTCAAGGAGATGAAACTCACTCCCGTGAAAACGGAAGTAATCGACTCCATTTTCATCGCCGAATCTCCCCTTTCCATCGAATGTAGAGTGAAGGAAATTATCCCGCTTGGCTCGCACGATATGTTTATCGCCGAGGTAGTCAATGTGTTGGCTGACGATAAGTATATGGATAAAACCACCAGAGCGTTTGAATTATCAAAGGCGAAGCTGATTACTTATAATCACGGGGGGTATTTCAAATTAGGCGAACAAATTGGGAAGTTTGGGTGGTCGGTACGGAAGAAGAAACGGTAACGAAAATGATGAGTTTTCTTGTTTCGTGTTGCCTTAATATAACATTCCGAATTGCCATAATGGAATTTTGTTTCCAAAGCCATACTCAATATTATCGGCTGCAATAAAAGCATTACTTGTGTCTTTAATTTGCTTACCCGACTTACTTTTTCCACCGATTTCAAATAATATTTTTTTATCTACCCAAAAATCGCCGCTGTTTGGATATTCAATCGTATGATTATATGACAATTGATTGAGAAAAAAGGTCTCTCGTATGTTGCCGATATCTGTATTGTTTTCTGCAAGTGTGTAAGCGAGATTGGTGTTTTCGAGATAAATTTTTTCGGGTTTTTGCAGACGGTTTATTCCCGAAATATCTTTATACAAATGATTTGTTAATTGCGTTTCTTGCAAATAATAAAGATATGACAGAAGTGTATTTCTGTGAATTTCAATACGTTTGCTCAAATTGTCAATATTCGGAATAAACGGAACTGCTTCCGCGACAATTTGCAGAAGTTGTTTGATTTTGGGAACATACGCAGGTTCAACATTGCGCAACAAAGGTAATTCAACTTCTAAAATCAAATTGACGACTTCTTCTAAACGATATGAAAAGCGTGTAACTCCCTCGGTAAAAAAAGGATAATAGCCGTATCGCAAATAATCGTTAAAAAATTGTAATGGCTTGACTTTTGACAGAATTGTGTCTGAAATTTCCTTATGATTTTTCAAAACATCGGATAGAGAAAATAACTGAAAATCAGTTTTTTGTGTGATATTCAAAAATTCGCGATATGAAAGTCCTTGAATTTCATACACAATGGCACGACGACTCAAATCAGCACGAGCATTGAGGATTTCAAGCAATGAAGAACCTGTAAAAACCACTTTCAAATCGGGGAAATCATCGTAGATATTTTTGATTGCTTGCGACCATTTCGGATATTTATGCACTTCATCAAGAAATAGAAATTTACCGCCGCGTTTTACAAAAAAATCGACCAAATCAAGTAAGCTGTGTTCAGCAAACCACAGATTATCGAGTGAAATGTATAAACATTCGCTTGTGTTTCCCAAATTTTTCTTTATTCGTTGTAGCAAAAGCGTTGTTTTTCCAACACCTCTTGCACCACGAATACCTATCAAGCGGTCGCTCCAATCAATTTTATCCATTATACTACGAATAAAACGAGTATCTACATCTCGTACTTTTTGATATGATTTTTCTATTAGAGTATCCATTTTATCATTAATTTTAGACAGTACAATATAAATTTTTCTCTCATTTTTTTATATTAGAGTGTACAAAAATATGTTTTTTTTTTGAATTGACAAAATGGAAAAAAAATTGTAGTTACAAACCTGCGTTAAGCATACAGCTAACAGAAAAAAATATAAATTTTTCATTATGTTATTATTTTTTTCATGATTTAATCGTTTAATTTGATAAAAGTTTTACCTCGAAATCCATCTCCTTCCTGTCCCTTACCCATTCTCATTGTATCATTGAGTATTGAAATATAAACACTTGTACCATAACTTTGGTTGTTAATATTCAGATTCCTCCAATCATCAATCATAATAAGAGCATTCGGGTTATTATCTTTATCTTCATAAATTTCCCCGTAATATATTCTACAAGAATATTTGTATGAATATGTGCCTTCCTGTAAATTATGTATATCATCTACTACAGTACCTGTAATGACTAATGTTCCTTCAGTAATCTTGTATATATTCAGTCCCTTATAATCATGCATTCTATCAGACAAAAATTGAAAATCGTAAATAATGTTTTCATCCGAGTAATCAATTATTTTTTTATCCGGGTTGTCAAATATATTTTTCAAGATTGAAACTTCAACTAACTTCCATTGTCCTATAATATTATTACATGGATTCACGCATTCTTCTGTTTCAAGATTAACTTCTTCTATTTCACTATCTTTTTTCAATGACAGTTCTATTTCCAATGATTGCTGCTCTTCTCTTTTCTTTTCGTTTCCCTTGCAAGCGTAAGCCACTCCTATTAAGCACACTGCTAACAGAAAAAAATATAAATTTTTCATTATGTTAGTTATTAATATTTTTCTATTCATTGTTTGACAGGTTTATAAAGTAAATAACTTTTGTTACTGTTAAATAAAATTCTAAATTCATATTCGTTAAATATACATGAATTAGCAGAGTATAAAGCATCTTCATATTCGTATATTGACACATCAAGATCATCTACCCATACTTTTGTTAAGACTATGTTAAGTGGATTAAGTCCGATTATACTTATCCCATTCATGCCTGTGTTCCCATGTGCTGTTGTATCCGTATCAAATGTAAGCGTATGACACATAGCACAATCATTTAGCTCAAGTATTTTTATGGTGTCTGTTTCAGTATTAACAATACCAACCAATTTCCATGCGGTGCCTTGCATTGTTTTTCCACTTTCAAAAGATTGCTCTGCTTCATTGTTCTGTTCTAATGATTGTTCTGTTACATCAACCTTTTCCAATGACAGTTCTATTTCATCGTTCTTTTCCAATGGTTGTCTCTCTTCGCTTTTCGGCTCTTTTCCCTTGCAAGCGTGAGCCACTCCTATTAAGTACACTGCTAACAGGAAAAAATATAACTTTTTCATTACACACCTCCTAATTTTGTTAAAATCATTCGTATTTACTGAAACGGGATAAAACTGTCGAATGATAAAAAAATCGACAGTTTTATCCTATTTACTGAATATCTCAGTTTCATTTTGCAATTAGCATTTTTATTTTATCTCCAATTGCGAACCTAATTCTACTTTAAAACTATTGGTTATTTTGGTTGTTCCTGTCGCATTAAGGATTAGTTTGCCTCCGCTTGTTACATTGACATTTTGAACATTGATGTCTTTACAAGAATTAATAATCACTCCCTGTGTTACTGTTTGATTGGTAAAATTTAGAGGAGAATTACACGGATGTAAGCAACTTGCATTAATTACTCTGTCTCTGATGACATTTCCTGGCTGAATACCAAAACCAAGATTAAAATTTACTTCCGGTCGTCCAGATAGATGGCAGTAGCTCATTATTGTACCCTTAGATGGATAACCAGGTTGCGGACAATTCCCTTCAACAGAATAACATCCATCGATTGCGCTATTAGGGACATTATTTACAATCCATACACAAGCATGAGTATGACGAGACCCAAATAAATGACCCAATTCATGTGTGGCAAAATGGACTGATTCGCTATAATTAGGAACGTTTTTATAAATAGTCTCTAACTGAGTTACAGCCAATTTATTGCTTGTTAAGGGCTGGCAAAGTCCGCTACTGCCAGTCATTGTGGTTGCAGCTCCTCCTCCCCCTAAATCTCTAAATGTTAACAATATACCTAAATCACCAATAATAGATGTTCTCGTATTTTGAAACTGAGTCAATAATGAAGTTGGAGTTGTAGCTGTATATGGATCATTCGAAATCCATATATAAATACATGAAACACTTGTCAAAATATCTTCATTTTGATAGAGAAGAGACACTTGATTAAATAAGCCGGATATAAATGTTTCTACCGAAGATATGCTTCCTTTATTTTGATAGATATCATATTCTGTTTCAACATAAAATCGAACTACTTCATCTATAACAGCACTTCGGAGTGTAGATTGCTGTTCACTCAAATTACTTCGAGGCTTTAACAAGACTTCCGGGTCGTATGAAAAAGAGAGGTCATCTACAGTGCCGCAAATAAAAGGTGTTCTTTCTTTCAGATTTTTATCATTAAAAAAAAGATGTTTACCCGACTGTTTGTCTTTTACGATATTAAAATTGCCTTCATCGGAACAGATAAGTCCAATTACCTCATTTTCATAAACTGTAATCGCAGCAAGGCTATTTTGTTCATCTCTTACCACCCCACGGTAATGCTTAATATCTCTGTTTGCAGAAATTTGTTCTCCATCGGATGTCATTACCACATAATTATAAAATGATTCGGGAACTTCTACTAATTCCAACACCATATTTTTATTATTCATGGGTATTGTCAAATTCATGGCTTTGGTATTGTTATTTTTCACATCAAGAGAAATATTTCCGAAAAAGAAAACATCATCTACATTTATGAATTTTTCCAAAACTTTCGTATCTGCGCTGACTTCGCTAAGAACGGCATTTTCAAAATAAATGTTTGACTCTTTCGCTTGCTGTATTTCAAAGCGCAACCTGTTTTCTTGTCCGGATACTATGAAAGTGGAAAGAAAAAATATTAAAAATAATGTTATTGTATTTTTCATGACTTACTCGTTTTTTTAATAAAAGTTTTAAATCTAAATCCATCACTTTCCTGTCCCTTACCTATTATCATTGTATCATTACGTACTGAAACATGAAAACGTTGGTTATTAAGCTTTAAATTCATTCCAAAATCATCAATTTCAATAATAACATTCGGGTTATCTTTATCATAAATGATCCCGCCTATTCTACAAGAATATTCGTATGAATATGTACCTTCCTGTAAATTATGTATATCATCCACAATAGTACCTGTAATGACTAATGTCCCCTCGGTAACCTTGTATATATTCTGTCCGTTATAATCAAGCATTTTATCAGACAAAAATTGAAAATCGTAAATAATGTTTTCATCTGAGTAATCAATTATTTTTTTGTAGATTGAAACTTCAACTAACTTCCATTGTCCTATAATATCATTACATGGATTCACGCATTCTTCTGTTTCACTATTATTTTCCGATAACAGTTCTGTTTCATTGACCATTTCCAATGGTTGTGATACTTCTCTTTTTGTTTCGTTTCCTTTACAAGCCGTTCCGATTAAGCACATTGCTAACAGGAAAAAATGTATGTTTTTCATTACATTCCTCCTATTCTGTTAAAATCATCCGTTTCACATCAATCTCTTTACCATCGGCAATCAGCGCATACAAATAAATACCTGCCGGAAGTTCTGAGCCGGAAATAATTTGTGAGCCGGTGTTGCGTTGCGAGAGGCGGATTTGTTTCAATTGTTTGCCATACAAGTCATAAATGCACAAGAAAGCGTTGTTTACCGAAACAGGCAAATAGTATTTTATTTCCGTGTTTACCGAAAATGGGTTGGGGGTGTTTTGGTAAAGCGCGGCAGGTTGTTCATTTTGCTCTGCAAAGATAATATCGGTTTGTTGTGCCGTTTGGGATCTAAGCATTGCACCCGCGTTGACAATTTCCATCTGTTCAATTTTAGTATTCAACTCTTTAACCGATTGTATCAAAAGCGGTATAATACCAATGTAATCAATACTTAAATATCCGTCGCCATCTTCATACACCAAATCGGGATAGAGCTTTTGTACTTCCTGCGCTATTAAACCGTAGTGTTTTTTCTGGAAGAGTTCGGATTTTTCATCAAAACATTCCATTTTAATCGAATTCCCCAAAGAATCGACAGCATCCAAATATCGTTGCTTAAAATTGTATTTAACCGGATTTAGACTAAGCACATTTGCAAATGTCTTTTGTCTGTTTAGTTCTTCGATGTTTTGTTTGTAGCGATAATCGGAAAGATAAGTAGTTGTGTTTACTGTAAGTTTAGTAGTGATGTGTACGTCTCCGGAAAAATAACCGGCATAACGTGCGGGTAAAACAAGGTATGTTCCATTCGAAGTTGAACCAAATATACCAGCACCGTTACCAGTATAACCTATTGAACCAAATACTCCATAATTTTTCCCGCTATTATTTGGACTAGTCATTCCATTCACACCAATTGCTATTCCATTATCACTATAACCAAATCCTTGAAGTGCCAAAGCTGATGTTGCATTTTGAGCAAAACTATATATGCCTGTTCCTCTATTCGTCGTATAAACCGTTAATTGAGAATTATTTCCGACATTCACATTGCTAATAGTTGTTCTACCATCCGACGACACCTCCAACTGCCCAAACATCATCATTGGGCACACGCACAATAGTGCGGATAAGATAATTGTTTTTTTTGTTTTCATTTTTAAAATTAGTTTTACGTCCGTTCCTTATACAGACAAAAAATTATTAATTTGTTACGCACATTCAAGCCACAAATGCGACTTTTTTGTTTTTGCAAACATAGAAGTCATCTTGACTTTTTATTTGACGAATATTTTATTTGCAAAATGGCAGTTGAATGCTTCAAAAATCTGAAAAATTTATCTTTTTCATTCAAAGGAGAAAGATTCAACGAGAAAAATTATCATTTTTCAAAAGTCAAGATGACTTCATAGTAAGAAAATATTCATTTTTTATTGCGTACAAGTTTTTGGTTTTTAAAGGGTTTGGAACTGCTGTTTTTTTTGTTCTGCTCTTGCTGAATCATTGCTCTTATTGGCTGTCAGTCCTCTCCGTTTCTGCCTACACAACGTTCTAATACGCATAATTGTAAATTTATTTTCCTCTTTCTGTTTCTCTCAAAAGACTATTCTTAAGCTCTTTAAAATACGAAAGCGCAGGAAACTGTTAATGTTTTATCCGCTAAGAGGTATCACCAAACACCCACACTACAAATAAAACAACAGCACCTACGCCTTTTTATGTATATAAAAATTACATACACCAAAGCGCAAGCGTTTGTTGTCTATCACTTTGTAGTGTCTGAAAATTGGTGATTTTCTTAGCAAAGTAATATCTTAAACGCTCACGTTAATCAAAAATGTCCTTCCAACGGCAACACTATGCTCTTTTGGAATTGTTACAAAAGTAAGAAAAGGATTTTATTTTTGGGGATTTTGAGGGGGAAATTTTATTTTTTTGTTGTATAAAAGAAGATTATAATTTTTTTCAAAAATTTTAGAGCCTGTTTAAATTTTATGTTTATCCTTAGAAATCAACTAAAAAGTCCGGAAAAATCAAAATATTTTGATTTTTCCGGACTTTTTAGTATTCAAATACAAAAAACAGCATACAGAGGCACTGATTTTATGTTGTTTTCAAAACCGAAATTCTTTTGGGAAATACGAATAGCGTAAGGCGAATTATATTTTTTTGTAAACAACGCCATACTACCGCTTCGGGTACGTACCCCTTTTTTAACTTCAACCGGAATAACATCAACATTGTCCTGAAAAACAAAATCAATCTCGGCAGTTTCTTCACTTTTCCAATAATGCAAAGGGATAGATTTTGCCGTAAATTCCTGTGCTACAAAATTCTCAGCGATTGCCCCCATAAAGGTATTGTTGGTTTCAATGGAGCTTAAAATCATTTGCGCCGGAAATCCGGAAAGCATTGTCAACATTCCCACATCGCTCATATAAAGTTTGAAATCAGGAAAATACTGGTATGCTTTTATCGGAATAAAACCATGTTCTATTTTTTTGCATTTCAATACAATACCGGCTTGTTGCAACCAATCTATCGCCACTCCAAAAATGGTAGCCGTACCTCCCTTTTGCACAATTTTATATTGAAATTTGCTGTTCTCTTTTGCCAATTGAGCCGGAATAGATTCATAACACGCTCTGATTTTCACGCTTGTAGCAGGGTCTGCATATTTTGCCATATCGGCAATATATTCGTTTAGGATTTTCGCCTGCGGATTTTTTATGGTCAAAAAACTGTTGTTTTTTACGAAATCGGTTATTACTTCGGGCATTCCGCCGACAATACAATAATGATTATATAATTCCAATGCCAACTTGTGAAGAGGTTCGGGAAGCGGTTCAAGCTTTACACAATGTTCGCGAATCATTTCTGCCAATTTTTCGCGTCCCAAAGCCCAAAGAAACTCCTCAAAATCAAACGGATACATATTCATCTCATCGACTTTACCAACCGGAAACGAGTAGTTGGAGCGATTAATTGCCACGCCGAGCAAGGAGCCTGCCGCTACAACGTGATATTGCGGTGCTTGTTCGCAAAAATATTTTAACGAAGTCAACGCTCTTTCGCAGGCTTGAATTTCGTCAAGAAAAAGCAATGTTTCACCGGCAATAATGCGTTGGTCTGTATGCGATTCCAAACTCTGAATTAAATAAGAAGGTTCGATGTTACCATCAAAAATTACCCGAATTGCAGGGTTGGTTTCGAGATTGATATAAACAAGGTTTGAAAAATTTTCTTTGCCAAATTCATTGATAATATATGTTTTACCAATTTGTCTTGCACCATTTACAATCAACGGTTTACGGTTTTCACTCTTTTTCCACTCTACAAGAGCATTTATAATTTTTCGTTTCATCTGTTTATATTTTATTTTTTACATTAAGGTCAGATGGAACACCCATATATTAACTCCCTTTGGTCGTTGACCGTTGGTTCATTGGCTCGTGTGTCAATTTTTTGACGTGGGTGTTTCATACGAATAAAATTTTTCAAACATACTAAAAAGTCCGGAAAAATCAAAATATTTTGATTTTTCCGGACTTTTTAATTCAACCCAAAACCTGTCACAGTTTATCCAGCACTCTCTCCAACTCCTCCGGAGTCAAGTCTTTCGCAATCAATTTCCCTTGTGCGTCCAGCAAAAAATTACCGAAGCGATTGTTCAGTTTTAATTTTTTGGCAAATTCGGATTGAAAACCATTTGGTTCTCTTAGTACTTGGGAAAAATACAGATTGTCCTGCTTTACCACTTCTTCAAAAATACTTTCAAACCTGTCCATCGAAATGGAAATGGATTTAAAAGATTGTTTTTTTTCGGGAGAGTTCTCTCCTACCCTTTTGATAACGACGGAAAATTGTACGTTTTCATTTCGCGATGCAGCATCATAAGCCGCCCAAAAATTAATCCATACCAATTCCTCACTGTTTTTCTCTAAAAAATCTGTTACGGGGATTTGTTGCCCAACCATCAGTCTGGATACAGATGCGGGAGCGGGATTCAACGAACTGAAAGAAAAAAATGCTACAATAACAGTAAACGAAATGATAAAAGCATAACCCTTTTTCATTTAAAGCAATTTAGTTCAACAATCGGATATTTGATAATCTTTTTTTATCAAACATCATTATCTGTTAAAAGTTCAAATAAAAATGATATATTTGAAAATTCGATGCAAAGGTACGCTTTTTCTGTTATAAGAATAAGAAAAACTGTTAAAAATGTGTTTTTTAGCACATTTTGATGATTTTATTACGAAAAGAAAAGATAATTTTGCAGCATAAATTTTAATAAAACACGCGTGTATGCACCATTCCTACGAAATTATTTTGATAAAAATATCCGGCGAAGACAAACCGGGTGTTACCTCTTCGCTGACCGAAATTTTGGCGAGATATGATGCCACGATCTTAGACATCGGACAGGCGGATATTCATAATTCTCTCTCTTTGGGGATACTTTTTAAAAGTAAACAATCCGATTCGGGGAATATTATGAAGGAAATACTTTTCAAATCCAATGAATTAGGCATCGGGGTTCGTTTTAATCCGGTTACGGAAGAAAATTATAACAAATGGGTCTCGATGCAAGGGAAAAACCGGTACATCATTACTTTGCTCGGGCGAAAAATATCTGCCAACGTAATTGCTAACGTGTCGAAAGTACTTGCCAAAGAGGGCTTAAACATTGACTCCATCAAGCGGTTAACAGGGCGTATTCCGTTGGAAGAGGACTCAACCAAGACAGTCAGCGTAGAGATGTCTGTGCGCGGAACGCCTCAAAATAAGCAGTTTATACAATCCGAGTTTATGCGACTTTCGCACGAACTTGGTTACGATATTTCATTTCAAGAGGATAATACTTTCCGGAGAAACCGCCGTTTAATCTGTTTCGATATGGATTCTACGCTGATCAAAACGGAGGTAATTGATGAATTGGCAGAAAAAGCCGGCGTGGGCGAACAAGTACGAGCCATTACCGAAGCGGCTATGCGCGGCGAAATCGATTTCTGCGAAAGTTTTAAGCAGCGCGTCTCTTTACTCAAAGGATTGGACGAATCGGTAATGAGCGAAATTGCCAACAGTCTGCCGCTGATGGATGGCGCCGACAAAGCATTGCGCACACTGAAAAAATACGGATATAAAATCGCCATTCTTTCAGGAGGATTTACCTATTTCGGAAATTACCTGAAACGCCGGTTTGATATTGATTACGTATATGCCAACGAATTGGAAATTGAAAACGGTAAATTGACCGGCAATTATGTAGGAGACATTGTTGATGGAAGAAGAAAAGCCGAATTGCTAAGCCTGATTGCACAGATAGAAAATTTAAACCTTCAACAGGTAATCGCCGTGGGCGACGGAGCAAATGACCTGCCGATGCTCAACTGCGCCGGACTTGGTATCGCTTTTCACGCCAAACCAAAAGTGAAAGAAAATGCCAAACAATCTATTTCAAACATCGGATTGGACGGGGTGCTCTATTTGCTTGGATTTAAGGATTCTTATATTGAGGATAAGAGGTGAAAGTGCGCGAATGCATTGTTTCGCGTTGTGAAATTATGACATTCGCAATCTTTAAAAGTGAAACATAACTGCATAATAATCATATAATTAAATTGTTTATATCTTTTTAAAACACAAAAAAGGGGCGATTGTAAAAATCGCCCCTACTTTTTTGTCTGAACTGTTGTCTGAACCAGATTTTATCAAGATTTACAAGATTATCAAGATTTACAAGATTATCAAGATTTTTTTAACGTCATTCATTGGCTTGGGAATTTTGAAAATCTTATGATAATCTTGGTTCAAGACAGAGTTCCTTCAATTGCTCCTCCGAAATTAACGACGGTGCATCAATCATCACATCGCGTCCCGAATTATTTTTAGGGAATGCTATGCAATCGCGAATACTGTCCAATCCGGCAAAGAGAGAGACAAAGCGGTCTAAACCGAATGCCAATCCTCCGTGAGGCGGTGCGCCATATTTGAAGGCGTTCATTAAGAACCCGAATTGATACTCGGCTTGCTCTTGCATGAATCCAAGTAGTTTGAACATCTTACTTTGCAATTCACTATCGAAAATGCGGATAGAACCTCCGCCAAGCTCCACGCCGTTCACGACCATATCGTAGGCATTTGCGCGTACTTTTCCGGGGTCGGTATCCAATAGTTCTATATCTTCCGGTTTCGGCGAGGTAAACGGGTGGTGCATCGCGTAGAATCGTTGAGTTTCTTCGCCCCATTCAAACAACGGAAAATCAACTACCCAAAGCGGTGCAAAGATGTTTTTGTCGCGAAGTCCCATTCTTTCGCCCACTTCCAAACGCAATTCGCAGAGTTGTTTCCGTGTTTTTGCCGTCTCTCCGCAAAGAATCAAGAGCAAATCACCCGGTTTGGCATTGAATTTTTCTGCCCAGATTTTTAAATCCTCTTGTGTATAAAATTTATCTACGCTTGATTTGAATGTTCTGTCCGCCTCGCAACGCACATAAACCAACCCTTTTGCTCCGATTTGCGGACGTTTTATAAAGTCTGTCAATTCATCCAACTGCTTGCGGGTGTAAGATGCAAGACCTTCGGCGCAGATTCCTGCAACGTATTCCGAACTGTCGAATACTACGAAATTCTTTCCGCGCGTCTCTTCCGTGATTTCTACGAATTTCATTTCAAAACGAATGTCCGGCTTGTCCGAACCATAATATTTCATTGCATCGGCATAAGTCATACGCGGAAACGGCTCATTGAAATCCAAGTTTTTGATGTATTTAAACAAATGTTTAGTCATTCCTTCAAACATTTGCAACACATCTTCTTGCTTCACAAACGACATTTCGCAGTCGATTTGGGTAAATTCCGGTTGACGGTCGGCGCGTAAATCTTCGTCACGGAAACATTTCACAATCTGAAAATAACGGTCAAATCCCGAAACCATCAGCAATTGCTTAAACGTTTGCGGTGATTGCGGCAAGGCATAAAATTCTCCCGGATTCATACGCGACGGAACCACAAAGTCACGCGCACCCTCAGGCGTTGATTTAATCAATACCGGCGTTTCGACCTCCATAAATTGCTGTTCGTCGAGGTAACGGCGCACTTCAAAAGCCATTTTGTGGCGAAGTTCCAAATTCTTACGCACTGCCGCACGTCTTAAATCCAAATAGCGGTATTGCATACGAATATCGTCGCCGCCGTCCGTATTATCCTCAATCGTAAACGGTGGTACTTCCGAGTAGTTCAAAATATTGAGTTCCTGCACGATAATCTCGATTTCGCCGGTCGGAATGTTCGGGTTTTTGTTGCTTCTTTCAGCAACGGTTCCAATGACTTGGATAACCCACTCCCGTCCTATTTTGGTGGCTTTTTCGCAAAGTTCGGCGTTTTTTGCCTCGTCGAAAACCAACTGTGTAACGCCGTAACGGTCGCGCACATCAATAAAGGTCATACCGCCCATTTTTCGGGATTTTTGCACCCATCCTGCCAATGTTACTGTTTGTCCGGTGTTGGAGAGGCGAAGTTCGCCGCACGTATTTGTTCTGTACATAATATTTAGTGATAAGTTATTTACTGTTCTTTTGACAAACTGATGTTTATTCTTTTGAAATCTTTGCTGAAATATACTGATAAAAGTTTCCCTTGTATTTGTTCTCTTTGTACGAAACCAATGAATCGGCTATCTGCTGAAAGATTACGATTATCTCCCAATAAAAAATAAGAATTGCTTGGAACTACTGTTTCTTTTAATGAGTTCATTTCTTGATAGAAAGGTATTTTACTTCTTATGATTTTATATTCAACCCCATTCGGTAAAGTTTCGACAAACTCCTCCATTTCATATTCCTCAAAAAACAATGTGGATATTAGTTTAGATGAAAATTCTTTATTTTTATACTTAACTAATTGATTTTCTACACTCAATGTATCATTGGGCATTCCTACAATTCGGAAAACAGAATTCGTACCATCAGGCATTAAAAATACAACCAAATCTCCATAAGTTGGTTCTTGATGCTTATAAATACCAAAGTCTCCCAAAACACGATCTCCTGCAAAAATATTAGGATAACTTGTGTCCGAACTAGCTTTAAATAATCTATACCGTGTCTTTTTTGAAATGTCTTCTCCCACATAAACAGCAAAATAACCTATTACAACTGAAAGGAAATAAACATACCATTTATTGTAACTTTTCAACTCGTATTCTTTGCTTTTATGTGCTGTTAAAGTAGCTTCAATAACAGCACATAACCACAATATAACAAGTATAATAAATGCTACAACATATACCCAAAAATAAGCAATACAGAATATATTAATACCAATCGCATATATTAGAATACCAAAGAAAAAAAACAGTGCTTTTTTAAGTTGTCCGTTATAAAGTTGCCCTAATCCGACTACTAATACTGAAAGCAAAAACGCTACTATTGCCTTTCTTGGTTTAATCTTCTTTTCTTCTAAATTTTCCATATTGACTATTTTTTTATACGTCTTTCATAGATTTCTTTTCTCATATCTTTTACGTCAATATCCATATCAGTCCACATACCAAAGGTTTTTTCAAACAGTTTGTACGCTTGGGGCTGTATTTTAAAAGTTAGTTGTGTCATTTTTATAATCTTTTAAGGTACAAAATTAAAATTTTCAACCGAATTAATGTCCCGTTAGGGACAAAACGTTGGTAGAAACCAAAATTTCTCCATTTCCCCGTCCCGTATGGGACGGAATGTGAATAAAAATCTGTAATTCTTCATATTTTCCTCCCACATCGTGTCCCTAACGGGACTTAGGTCGTGGGGTATTCTCTTTTCTACCAACATTTTGTCCCTAACGGGACACGATAAACAATTTCCTTTTGTTGTTTGTTTTTATTGCTTCATTTCAATAATCGCACAATAAAATCAACAATTTTTCAATAAATTGCACATCCTGTTGTGCGTTTTTACATTGTCTATGTTTCCAAAAATAATAAAAAAAACCTTGCAAATGTTTCCCAGTACACATTATTTAGTGATAAGTTTGCGGTCCTTTGATCTTGAAAGCAATATTTTTTCGTTGGGGTGATATATCACGATTTCGCAGTTACTACCTTTGAAATGAACGGATTCGGAAAAGGAAATAATCTCTTTGAAACTGAAATAATCGGCGCTTAAAACAATGTATTGTACTTTCTCCGATTGGATGATTGATTTAATGTTGGAAATACTTTCGTTGACCGGAATTTCGATTGCATCATTGAACAGCGGTTTTAACTCATCCATACGCCCTACAAAAGCAACTCTACCAATACTCTTTTTCTTTTTAGGAAAAACAGAAGCAAATATCCGTCTTAAACAGGCTAAAAATGCCAAAAAGAAGATGGCAAATTTAATGGATATGGTAAACAGAAAACTTGATTTTTTGTAATATTTTTTGAAAAATATCAGCATTGACTCGTAAAATACCTTCACGTATTTCAGCGTGTCTTTTTGCGTGCTTTCACCTTTATAGTGGATAATTCGCTCCGGCAGGTAGTAATTTTTGTATCCGGCAAGTGCGATGCGGTATGACATATCAATATCTTCGCCATACATAAAAAATGCCTCATCAAGCAGCCCGGTTTTTTTCAACGTTTCGGTACGGATAAGCATAAAAGCGCCCGCCAAAATATCGACCGTGTGCAACCGGTTTTCATCGAAATAACGCACGTGATACTTCCCAAATAACTTTGATTTCGGGAAAAGTCCGTTAAGTCCGAAAATCTTGCAAAAGGAGACAAAAGGCGAAGGAAATCCGCGTTTCGATTCGGGCAGGAAATTACCGTATCCGTCCAGCATTTTTACGCCCAAACCTCCTGCCTTGGGGTTTTCATCCATAAAACGGCACACGTTTTCAAACGTATCTTCGGCAACCACCGTATCGGGATTCAGCAACAGCATATATTCCCCTTGCGCTAATACAAGTGCCTGATTATTAGCCTTTGCAAATCCTACATTACATTTATTTTCAATCAGTTTCACAAGCGGAAACTTCTCTTTTACCATTCGGCAAGAATTATCCGAAGAATCATTATCTACAACAAAAACCTCAAAATCAATGTTTTTCGATTGAAAAACAGAGAGCAAGCATTGTTGCAGATATAACTCAACATTATAATTAACAATGATAACCGATAATTTCATTCACTACGCACTTTTTGATACGAGCCCCAAAGATAAGAAATTAAAATAACATACCTTATCACTCTTCCGTATTTAATCGCATATTATATTCCTCAAAAGTATTGTCGGAATAATAGACAATGATTTTTTTTATCACTTTTTTTGGAAAAGGCGTTCTGATTACCGGTTCATCTTGTTTGTTCTCTGTTTTTTTATTTTCTGCAAACATAGTTGTTGCTTGTTGCTCAAAAACGGAGGAAGGGGCAAATGTTTTTTGCGGTGGAAGTGTTACAGAAACGTTTTCCGTAGAATATCCTGCATCATTTTCCGGTTCGTCTTGAAATAATGAAGCCATTTGAGGTTTATTTGGCGTTATTTTTACCTCAACGTGCTGTTTTTTAGATACTTCTCCCGTTTCTCGATACATCGCGCCAACGCCCAAAATAAGCCAATCGGGGTTAATAGTACGAAATGTATTCAGAATTTTCTGAATTACATCCATACTTGGATTATTTCTGCCCGACAAAATGTGAGAAACGGCAGCCGGCACAACCCCGATTAAAGAAGCAAACTTCTGGGAAGTCAACTTTTGAGTTTCTATTATTTCCGCAATCCTGTTTTTCATAAAATATCGTATTAAAATCGTAAAAATTATCTCAAATAAAAAGCACACAAATGTAAATCAAATAAAATACAAATGTAAAAAATATTTTTCACAAAACAAAATTACAATCATAAATTATATAATTACACCTGTATTTGTAGATTACAAATGTAATCACTTTAATTGTATTACTTTTGTAAAATATTCAGTGCGATTAATGTCTACAAATCTTATTCTGAAAAAGCAACCTTAGTAGCCAATCAATCCTATTACTTATATCATTATTTAATTATTAAAACATTATAAATAAGACAATAATGTGATTTAAGAGAATACCCTGAGACTTTTGAAAATGAGATTTTAGAAGATAATAAATGACGTTATTTGATATATAAAGCAAATAATATAAACAAACACTTTAAAAACAGTTTATTAAAAAACATATTATCAGATATTTATATACAATAAATGTATTTTTTATTTGATTTACAGGCATATTGTTACAAGTGTATAGTGCGATATGTATTATTACTTCAATGTTAATTATGTAATTATATGGTTATTTGTTATTTATATTAAAAAAATAACTTAAAAAATTCCGCTAATAATTATATTCAAATAATACTATTTGTAGACACAAATGTAACGTTATTATTGTTAAGTTATTTGCTGTACTGTAAATTATTTACATTTGTTTTGTGTTTTTGTTTGGGTTACTTTTGTAATCAACTTATTTGTGTGATTACTTTTGTAAATTTTAAGTATTGTTGTTTTTACTGATCAAAAATACCATAATGCCATTGCGGACTTACCACACAACCCCAATAAAGAAAAGTACTTTTCGATGAAATTCCACAATAACAAGTTTTTTGAAATTATTTTAAAAGTTCCCCTAACCCATCAACTCGTTTTCCTTGGCATATTTTGAATTTGATTTGAATGTTGTACGGAATATCAAAATATGAGAGCTTAATTTTCGACAAAAAAGTAACACTCCTCCTCTATTTAGAGGGGAGTGATAAATATTTTAAGCCAAATTAAATCGAATATAAAAAGTAAAAAAAAGCGGTGGTTTTAATTATTAAATCGAAAACCTATAAACTGTCCTTGATGCAAACACCTCTCCGGGGCGAAGTACGATTGAAGGATAATCCGGCTGATTAATGCTGTCAGGATAATGTTGCGTCTCCAAGCAGAACGCAGATCGGAACGGATAACGATGTCCGTTTTTTCCAATAAAACCGCCATCCATACAATTACCTGTATATAATTGAAGACCCGGTTCGGTGGTATAGGTATTCATCACAATACCGGTTTTTGGAGAAATTGCTTTTGCTGCAAAAGTCAATTCATTATCAGCTCTATTGATAATAAAATTGTGGTCATATCCTTTTCCATAGTGTAATTGGGTATTTTCATCTTCAATTCGTTCACCGATTGTATGCAGGGAACGGAAATCAAAAGGCGTATTTTCTACATTTTCCGGTTTTCCAAGCGGGATAGAAACCTCATTGACAGGTAGAAACGTATCTGCATTGATTTGTAATTCATGGTCGAGGATAGACGGGTCGCCTTCGCCCGAAAGGTTGAAATAGGAATGATTGGTCAAGTTTAGGATAGTTGTTTTATCTGTAATTGCTTTATATTTAATCTCCAAGCTATTTTCGTCCGTCCATTTATAGGTAACGCTTACTTGTAAATTTCCGGGGAAACCCTCCTCTCCGTCTTTGGATAAGTAGCCGAGTTCGAGGGTTTGTTTGTCTATTTGTTTGGCGTCCCAAACTACGGCAAAGAATCCTTTCAATCCGCCGTGTAAATTATTTGATCCGTTGTTCGTTTCCAATTGATATTTAACTCCATCCAACGTAAAACGTCCGTTGGCAATCCGGTTGGCGGTTCGTCCGCAAATGGCGCCGAAAAAAGGTTCTTGGTCGTTTAAGTAATCGTCGATACAGCTTTTTCCCGTTACCACATCGACCAATTTGCCCGTTTTATCAGGAACGTGCAACGATACAATTTTTGCACCATAATTAGTGACGGACATTTCTGCCCCGCTTTTATTTTTCAACGTAAATAATCCGACCGGTTTACCATCAACTATTTTTTCAAAATCTTTTGCTTGCATTCTGTTTAAAATAAAAATAACAAGTGCGAATGTAGCTGAATAGTTTGATTTTGAAAATAATTTATTCAAAAAATTTCGTGTATAATAACATACTTTTTATATCATTGCCAAATAAGCAATCAAAATTTTCTCAAAGTAATGTGTAAAAAATAAATTGGTAATTTTGTTAGATTCCTCCCTCCACTATGTTGCGGTCGGAATGACTTCTTGATTTGTCAAAGTAGGGTATTGGAGTGAAAAGCAGCGGCTTTACCGCTGCTTTTCACTCCCTCGCACACCAGAAATACTGGTCATTCCGACCGCAACGCAGTGGAGGGAGGAATCTCGCTTATCCAAAACACAAGTTACCAACTTATTTTTTACACGTTACCAAATTAAGATTTAGATTATTTTTGCAAATTTATTTTACAATCGCTATCTTTGTTATTCTGTTTCAAATTTAGAATAGTTATCACAATACCATTGAGGAAAATCGAATGAAAAAAATTATATTTTTTTTATTACATTTTTTAATTGGACTTTCATTCTTAATGCAAGCTCAGGTCGGGACTTTTTTTTCGACCAATGACGCTATTTCAAGCAGTTTGATCAATTTGATTTATCAAGATAGCCGGAATTATATTTGGGTGGCAACCGAAGACGGATTGAATAAATACGATGGCGTGCGGTTTTCCATATACAAGAATAATCCAAACGATTCAACCACGCTTAAAAATAACTATGTGAGGAGTTTGTTTGAAGATAGTTCCGGGCAGTTTTGGGTGGGCAGCATTACCGGATTGCAGGTATATAACCGGGCTACGGATAATTTTTCGGAAATACCTATATACAATAATGGTATCCTCGTTGCACCACATATTGCTTGTGTTACTCAAAGCAAGGACGGTGAAATTTGGGTTACCTCCTCTGAGCATGGCGTTATTCGCTTTAACAAAGAAAAAGGTGTTTATCAGACTGACCATCGCATATCTTCGCGTTTGAGCAGTATGTATTTGGGACATATTTTTCAAGATAGCAAGGGTGTTTTTTGGATTGCCTCAGAAAGTCAAGGATTGAACCGGTATAACCCCCAAACAGATGAAGTAACCATTTTCAAAGCGCCCGAACTAATCGGAAGCAATCAAGTTTCGACCATTATTGAAGATACGGAAGGAAATATTTTTGTCGGAACACTGACCAACGGGCTCTACAAATACAATGTCCGGACACGTGTTTTTGAGCTTGTGCCATACAATCCGCATCCGGCATTATCCGTAAAAAGTTTGCTGATAGACAATAAAAACCGGTTTCTGGTTAGCACTGACGGACAGGGGATTAAAGTGTATAACAACCAAAAGAAACGGTTAGAAGATCTTCAACTCTCCTCTGCCCCATTCGATTTTTCAAGAATGAAGGTACACACTATTATTCAAGATAAACAGGGGAATATTTGGGCAGGATTGTTTCAAAAAGGAGTTTTTATGCTTCCCGAAATCTCAAATCAGTTTGAATACTGGGGGTATAAATCGTTCAGCCACAATATAATTGGCTCGGGTTGCATTATGTCGTTGTTGAAAGACGAAGAAAATCGACTTTGGGTAGGAACAGACAACGATGGTATTTATAAGTTGGAAAAAGGCGTTTCCCGTCATTTTGCACCTTCGAGAAGTGATTATTCGATTCCGCCTACGGTTATGACAATGCTGGATGATGGTTCGGGAAATTTGTGGATCGGATCCTATCTATTTGGCTTGTTGTATATGGATAAACGAACGGGGCGGTGTACTTACATCAATGACCATATCGAAACATTGGACGAAAATTCGGTATTCGCTTTGGCAAAAGATAAACACAACAGGCTTTGGATAGGAACAAACGGGGCGGGTATCTATCTGTTTGATTTAAAGAGTAAAAAATATATCGACCTCTACTCGCAATCACAACCGGGAGAACGACAAATCAATAACAATTGGATAAACTACCTTTTTTACGATAAAGAAGGCATTTTGTGGGTAGGTTCATCCAATGGTATTCACGGTATAGACACAGAGACAGGTAAAGTTATCACTTTCCCTCCCGACATTGTGCCAGGAAGCGTGATTTTCAGCATCAACCAAGATGCGAAGGGAAATATTTGGATTGGGACGACCACCGGATTGGCTTGTTTCGACAAAACGAGTGGAAAATCAAAAATATACACTGTTGCCGATGGTTTGTCGAGCAATATCATCTGCGGCATTTTGGAAGATGAGGAGGGCAACATCTGGTTGAGTACTTCTTTCGGAATTTCAAAGTTGATTGTCAACGAAGAGCGCTTTGTCAACTATTTTGAGTTTGACGGTTTGCAGGGCAATGAATTTATGCGCAGAGCAGCCTTCAAAGCGCAAGACGGTCAACTATTTTTTGGCGGAACGGGTGGAGTAACCGCTTTCTATCCTTCCGAAATCAAGGAGCAAAACTCTTTCTTTAATCTCTATCTGACAGGATTTTACATTTTCGGAAAGCCGGTGGTTGCCGGACAAAAATCAGGAAGAAACGTCGTGTTCGACCGGTTTATTTCCGATGTTGATACCATCCGGTTATGTCATAAAGACAATATGTTTTCCTTTGAGTTTTCGACTTTTGATTTCGGAAATGCGCCGAAGGTGTTTTACAGGTACAAGGTAGATCAACTTAATTCTTTTTGGTTGAATACGGAGCCGGGAGTAAACCGCATCAACTTTACCAATATGAGCCACGGTACTTATACACTGAGAGTTAAAGCATATATACATAACAATTCGTCGGACGAAAAAATAATCACGATCATTATTACTCCTCCTTGGTACCTCTCTTGGTGGGCGTATCTTATCTACTTTGCGCTGTTTTCCTTGTTGGTATGGGGAGTTGTACGCTTTATTTTGGATCGAATCCGGCATAAAAATGAGTTGATGCGCCGTGAACACGCAGAACAGGTTAACGAGTCCAAGCTACAATTTTTCATCAATATTTCGCACGAGATTCGCACTCCAATGACGCTGATTATCAGTCCGCTCGAAAAATTAATCGCGGAAAGTAAAGATAGCGAAAAGTTGAAGACCTATTCACTGATGTACCGGAACGCGAAACGGATTTTGCAACTGATAAATCAATTGTTGGATGTCCGGAAAATCGACAAAGGATTGATGGAGGTCAAATTCAGGGAGACCAATATGGTGGAATTTATTGAAGATATTATGCAAGCATTTGAATATCAGGCAGAAAAGAGAGAAATTAACTTCTCGTTTGTTCACTCCGATCCGCAATTGAATGTTTGGATAGATCCGAATAATTTCGATAAAGTACTGATGAATATTCTTTCAAACGCGTTCAAATTTACGCCCGATGGCGGAGAAATAACCGTTGATTTGCAACAAGGAACGGATAACAGCAGAAAAGATGCTCTGCGCAATTTTTTTGAGATAACAATTTCAGACACAGGTAAGGGTATTGAAGAGGATAAAATTGAGAAAATTTTCGAACGTTTTTATCAGGCAAATGCCGGAGATGCTCATTTAAGTGTAGGCGGAACAGGTATCGGATTGCATTTATCACGTTTGTTGGTTCAATTGCAACACGGTATTTTGTATGCAAAAAATCGCACGGATGCGCAAGGAAGTAAATTCATCATTCGCTTGCCTATGGGTAATTCTCACTTGAAAAAGGATGAAATAGGCGCGAATGATATTTATTTCAAACAGAGCGATGATATTCGCAGTCAATTTCAAGTAAAACCGGAAAATTTGGAGATGGAGGATGAAAATAAAAAAACGAAACCAAAAACCAAATACAAAGTGTTGCTGGTAGATGATGAGGATGAAATTCGCCAATACTTGCACAGTGAACTTGCTGACACTTATAAAATATCCGAAGCCATTAACGGAAAAGTTGCGTTAGAAAAAATACTAAAAGAAAAACCTGATTTGGTAATTAGCGATGTGATGATGCCCGAAATGGACGGAATCACACTTTGCAAAAAACTGAAATCGAATATCAATATCAACCACATTCCTATCGTACTGCTTACCGCCAAAACGACAGACGAGGACAAAACCGAAGGTTTCAGTATCGGCGCCGATGCTTATATTTCAAAACCATTTAATATTGACTTATTAAAAGGCGTTGTTAGCGGCGCTATCGAAAATAGGATGCGATTAAAGCAAAAAGCATCTGATACAGAGGAAAATAAATCACTGATTGAGCCGATTGTATTGCGCTCGTCCGACCAAGTGCTATACGAAAAAGTAATTAAAATCATCAATGAAAATATCGCTAACCCTGACCTAAATGTTGAGATGCTGGCATCAAACGTCGGTATGAGCCGCGTACACATGCACCGGAAACTGAAAGAGCTGACCGGACAATCGGCGCGTGACTTTATTAGATCCATACGATTGAAACAAGCAACTGATTTGCTCTCCGGAAAAAAACTTTCCGTGTCGGAAGTGATGTATGCCTTAGGATTTACCAATCTGTCGCACTTCTCTAATTCATTTAAGGAATTTTACGGTATGTCGCCCAAGGAGTATGCTGATAAAAACAGGGAAAAAGAGTAATAAAAAAAACAACGTATCCCCTATCCTGCCGCTGTTTTGTAACGTAAGCAAATAAAAATGTAACAGCAACAAAAGTATTAAATTTATAATATTTGCAAAGAAGTATTAAAGCATTTATATTTGCGGGTATGTTTTAATACTTATTAATTTATTATATGAAAAACACAATTAAATGGAAAAAGCCGCTTAGGCTTCTAATCTTTTTTCTGCTATTCCCTTCGTGGGTATTTGCGCAGTCAATAACGGTTTCCGGGACGATCAAGGATCAGACCGGAGAAACCTTAGTAGGTGTTAATGTTATTGAGGTCGGAACCTCAAGGGGAACAATAACTGATATTGACGGAAAATATCAGGTCACGGTTGCACCAAATGCGAAGTTAACCTTTTCTTACATTGGTTTTGAATCGCAAACGGTAGACGTGAGGGGGCGTACGAGTATTAATATTACCTTGAAAGAGGATATTAATACGTTGGATGAAGTCGTAGTAGTAGGCTATGGTACGATGAGAAAGAGTGATTTAACAGGAGCGGTTAGCTCGGTCAAGGCAGACGCTATTACAAGGGCTGTGCCAACCTCTATCGACCAAGTGTTGCAAGGGCGGGCTGCCGGGGTGCAGATTCAGCAAAGTTCGGGTATGCCGGGTGCGGGGTCTAGCATCCGTATTCGTGGTACGAGTTCGATTAGTTCCTCTAATGAGCCGATTTATGTGATTGACGGTGTTATCATCCAGCAACAAACCGATAACAATAATCTGAGTTCCAATGTAATGGCATCCATCAATCCTTCCGATATCATTTCGATAGATATCTTAAAAGATGCTTCGGCAACCGCTATCTACGGTTCGCGTGCATCTAACGGGGTTATCATTATCACTACTCGCAGAGGGGAATCCGGAAATGCACTTATCAATTTCAGTACAAATATCGGTTGGCAACAAGTTCCGAAACACTTGGATGTGTTGAATTTACGCGAATATGCTACACACCGTAACACATTAGCCGACAAAGGTTTGGTACAAAGAAACAACAGCTTTGTTCGTCCCGACTTGCTTGGCGAAGGTACCGACTGGCAAAAAGAGATGTTTAGAACGGCTATGATGCAAAGTTATAACTTGTCGATTTCAGGAGGAACGGAAAAGAATACATACAACCTTTCCGGTGGTTATTTAAACCAAGACGGTATTGCCATCGGTTCGGGATTTAAACGTTATAATATGACCGGTAACTTCGATGCCAACGTAAAACCTTGGGCAAAATCGGGTATCAATATGGCGTTTTCAAATACATTCCAAGAATTGACCGTTGATGACCAATCGTTGATTGCTACGGCTTTGCGTTCAACACCGGATGTGCCTGTTCGTAATGCGGACGGTTCGTTCTCGGCTGCCGATGAACAGTTTATGCCAACCAACCCGATTGCAATGGCAATGTTGAAACAAAATGATAGAGAGATGTTCGGATTAAGAGGAAACTCTTATCTTGAACTTCAACCGGTAGGCATTTTTGACGATGCGTTAAAAGGGTTGAAATATCGCTTTGAGTTGGCTCTTGATTACAATTTGGCGAAACAAGATCAATTTTTACCAACTTACTACTTGTCGCAAAATCAATTTAATGATGTAAGTGAGGGAAAAAAATCGACACACTTCGGTAAATATTGGACTTATCGCAACATTGTAACTTACGACAAAACGATTAACCGTATTCATAAGATAAATGCGATGTTGGGGCAAGAATATTCAACATCAAGTTGGAATTTCCTTTTAGGTTCGGGAGACAGTTACATCGTCAACACAGCAACCGACTTGAATTTGAGCGTGAACCCCGGAGTCGAAGGTTATTCGGGACAAAATGCCCTTTCTTCCCAATTCGGGCGTGTATTCTACTCGTTGAAAGATATGTATATGTTAACAGCCACTCTACGCCACGATGGAACATCCAAGTTTGCTCCTGAAAATCGTTGGGGCTGGTTTCCTTCCGCAGCTTTTGCGTGGAGAATTTCCGGATACGATTTCTTGAAAGAGCGTGAAGATGTCAGCAATTTGAAATTACGTCTCGGCTGGGGATTGGTAGGTAATCAAGGAATTCCGGACGAAACAGCTTGGTATGCCGTATATAGAACATCAACCACCGGTTGGAGTGATCCGGGTCTTTACCCTTCAAACACGCCAAATCCGGATTTGAGATGGGAGACCACCACATCTACCAACGTAGGATTGGACTTGGGATTGTTTAGAAATAGAATTGAAGTTATTTTCGACTGGTACAACCGTCAAACTGACGACTTATTGATGCGTGCGTCGTTGCCTAACTATGTTGGAGTATCCAATTTGGACTCTCCGGGAGCAAGTTCGGCACCTTGGAGCAACCTTGGTTCCTTGCGAAACAGAGGGGTGGAAGTAACCGTGAATACGCAAAATGTTGTCACCAAAGATTTCAGATGGAGCTCTAATTTCATTTTCTCAAGCAACCGGAACAAAGTATTGAGCTTGAACATCGAAGGAGGTGCATTTTTTACCGAAACAAGCGATAATATGTATGGTGCCGGAACGACAAATACGGCTCGTACCGTTGTAGGTCAGCCAATCGGTCAGATCTACGGTTACAAAGTAATCGGTCGTTTTGAAAATGCAACCGACTTTTATATGTACAACGATGCAGGACAGCTTGTTCGCACCCCTGTAACGGTTGACTCGCAAGGAAATATGTTGCCGATTGCAGAAAACGGTATTTGGATTGGTGATTATATGTACGAAGATGTAAACGGAGACGGAATAATTACCGAAGCCGACCGCGTAGTAATCGGAAATCCGGAGCCGAAATTTACTTACGGTATCGGAAATACATTTACTTACAAAAATTGGGATTTGACAGTTTCGGTCAATGGTTCTTACGGAAATGATGTAGTAAATTATTCTCGTCGTTTCTTGAGCAACCCACATCGTAACACTTCCAATCTTTACACCGAAGCGTTGGATTATGCAAGATTAGAGTTGATTAATCCTGAATTGCCTAATGACTATCGTAACGTGGAAATTGTAGGCGGAAATCCGAAACAACCACGTATGGCTCTTGCAACTGCAACATCTGACTACAACTTTATGTTCTCAGACCGTTTTGTAGAAGACGGGTCATTCATTCGCTTGCAAACCATTTCGTTAGCCTATTCGTTACCAAGAGTATGGATGAGAAATATGGGTATTACTCAATGTAAATTATCTCTTAATTTACAAAATATGTATACTTGGACAAAATACAAAGGATATGATCCGGAAATCGGACCAAGTGGAATTGACAACGCTCGTTACCCTTCTCCACGTCAATATACATTCGGTTTAAATTTAACCCTTTAATAATTAAAAAATATGAAAGCAAAATATATATTAATAAGTATCTTAGCGGCTTGTTCACTAACATTTACCTCTTGTGAACTTGATTTTGATCCGACAGATGTGATTAAGGGAGAAAGTGTTTCTGCGGAAAATTTTGATCAGATGATGTTGCCGATGTACAACCGGTTTTGGTTTGACTTCAACGATAAATTTTATTACGGATTGGGTGATGGTATGTCTTACAACGTGCTGGCTCCGGGTTCGGGCTACATCAATCCGTTCAACAATCTATCCGTTACAGGTACTTCCGAAGGTCTTCAAAATGCGTGGAGTTCATTTTATATCGTTGTTCAACAATCTAACAAGATTATGAAGGACATTAAAAATAATTCTTCGGTTTCGGACGAAGAAAAGGCTCCGTTTTTAGCCGAAGGGCGTTTTATGCGCGGATTGGCTTATTGGCACTTGGTTTCATTGTGGGAAAATGTAATTCTTTCGGAAGATCCGGCTAAGTTGATTGAAAACCCGCTTGTAAATGTCCATACACTAAAAGATGGGTACGAATTTGCCATACGCGATATGGAATACGCAGCAAAATACTTGCCTGAAATTTCCAAAGATAAAGGTCGCGTAAACAAATATAGTGCTTACGGTATGCTTTCGCGTTTCTATTTGGCTTATTCGGGGTTAGTTGCCTCTGGTTACGGAGCAAATTGGGATTGCGGCGTGCGCGATGAACATTATTTGGATCTTGCCCGAAAAGCTGCCGAAAAAGTAATCCTCAATTCAAGTTTTCGACTGATGGAAAATTACCAACACTTGTTTATGGTTACGCATAACAGCAATCCGGAAGGGGTATTCGCTTTCCAATGGGCGATGGGTTCTTCTAACCAAGCCGGTTGGGGTAACACCAACTCACAACAGCGTTTCTTGGCATTTACTTCCGAATTAACCGGCGGTGATGCGTGGGGTGGTTATACTTTCTGTCCGTGGAATATGCTTAACGAATATGCTGAAGACGATACCATTCGCCGCAAAGCAACGTGGATGGGATATGGCGACGTTTATACTCCTGATAACGCCGGATTTTCATTTACTTATACGCAAAACGTTGCCTCTAACGGAGACGGTACAACAGGTTCTAATCAGTTGAATGTAAAAAAAGGCGTAACCGGTTCGAGCAGGGATAACTCTAACATCGGAAACCAAAACTCGGCGTTGAATAACTATATGATGCGCTTGGCAGAGGTGTATCTCAATTATGCAGAGGCAATTCTTGGAAACAATGCATCTACTACGAACGGTGAGGCATTAAAATATTTCAACGAAGTACGTTTGCGTGCAGGATTACAACCTTTGACATCAATCAACAAAGATATTATCCTTAAAGAACGCCGTATAGAATTTTGTATGGAAGGACGCTATTGGTATGACCTTGTAGCACGTTCGTATTACGATCGTCAATGGGTTATCAATTACTTGAACGGTCAAGACAGAGGAACCCGTCCATCATACATATTTACTGCACCGAATAATGCACGCATAAATGAGAGTGGTACTCCGACACTTGTAACAGTCGGAACAGCCGCTGCTGGTACTTTCCGCCTTCCTTATCCGGAAACCGACCTAATTAAAAATCCGAAAATGAATCAGCCACCTGTGTCTTATGAATTTACGGAAGATCGAATTCCTGAATCAGAGTTGTTTTAATAATTAATTAAATTTTGAAGAAATATGAAACAGTTAAGATATTTAATGTTTTTTGTTGCATCGCTTGTCCTCTCTGTCGCTTTTTATTCCTGCGATGACGACTGCGATTGTGAAAACTCAGAAGCACCGGTCATACATCGGGTGTTTTTACAAGATGCAAACTCTTCGGTTCCTGACCGTGAAGTGCAATTTGCTCGCCTTGGTCAAACAATACGCATTGAAGGCGAAAACCTTTTGGGACTGACCAAAGTATTAATAAACGGATACAACAATTATTTCAATCCAGTGTTTATTACCAACACTTCAATGGTATTGAAAATCAATGAAAATATACCGGTTTCCGCTAAGGCTCCTGAGAGTGTGAGAAATACTATTCGGTTAGAAAAAGGCGGTAAATTTGTGGTTTTCGATTTTGAAATCCGCGCGGGTGCTCCTTCTATTAACAGGATTTCACACACATTGCCTTTGGCGGGTGAATGGGTTACGGTATCCGGTTCAGGATTGATTGAAGTTTCAAAAGTAGTTTTCCCAGGAGATATTGAAGAAACAATCGAGATTATTCAAGGTGTTGACGGTAAATTCTTCTCGGTAAAAGTTCCGAATGGTATGCCTGATAAAGGGGGAAGTATTTTCATTGAATGTGCTAATGGTGGTGTTTATTCGCCTGCTTACTTCGGTTGTAAAGACTGTGTAATTCTTGACTTTGATGGACGTGGAGTACACGCATCTTGGAGTGCAAATCACATTAGTGAAGATGATTTACTTTCCGCCCCCTTGCCTTCTGACGGTGTAAATAAATCGCAAGGAAAGTATGCTCCAATGAGACCTGCAAGAATAGATACAATTAAAGCCGGAACCCCGCGTGCTACTGAACTTTGGACAACCGGCGACATAAATCTACGCGCTGACCTTGTAGAAAAGGGGCTTATCAAAGCAGATGCACCATTGGGGGAAGTTGCTTTTCAATTTGATATTTATGTACCGGGAGATTGGAACAGCACCGGTTTCATAGGTGTTAACCTTGCCAACAATTTCAGTGCAGGAAACCAATGGACAGGAGAATTTTACAACTACATTCCTTGGCTCAACGGATCAACCAAAGTACCTTTCAAAACCCCTTCCGGTTGGATAACGGTTAGTATTCCTTTGAACGAATTTTATGCCTTTTCCAAAGGTCAATTCACCTTTAATGATGTGTTAGCATTCAACGAAAGTATGTCGAATAAAAATGTTGGTTTGTTCTTCAACAATAACGATTTCACTCTGAAAGACATTACAGGAAGAGAATCAGATGAAAACGTGAAATTTCCTTCTGCTAAAACGACCGTAGAAGTTTATGTAGATAACCTCCGAATCGTATCACTTTATACAAAGAAATACAGCGATTTCTCTGATGACGAAGATTGAGATTCAACTAAAAAATTAAAAAAAACTAATTAATTTATACATTTATGAAACTATATAGTAAAATAATACAAGGTTGTTCCCAACTCGCCGTTTGCGGTATGCTCATACTCGGTATGAGCACCTGCTACGATGAAAAAATGGAATGGGGAACCGATTACAGGCATCCTGATTTTATAGATTTACCGGTAGAGTTACGAGAGCAAATTGACCGCTACGAGGTATTGACCGCATATCTCACCAGATTTAATCAAAATTTTAAATTGGGTGCAGGTATCGACTTCAAACTCTATATGAACGACGATGCTTATCAAAAGATTGTCAACGAAAATTTCAAAGATGTAACTGCCGGAAATGAGATGAAACAAACGGCTCTTATGGATTCCAGAGGAAATTTGAATTTTAAGAATGCTGATGATGTGATTGCAAAACTTACAGGTGCTGGTCTGGGTATTTATGGACACGTGCTTGTATGGCACCAACAGCAGCGAGCCTCTTTTTTGAATAGCTTGATTGCGCCGACAGTTATTCCCGCCCCTCCCGGTGAAAATCAGTTGGATTTGAGCGGGTTGAAAGATGGAACATTTAATGGTTGGAGCCGAAATAACGCAGGAGGAATCACTATCGTAGAAGGTGCCGGATTGAACAACGGAGCTGCCATTCGTTTTGAGGTAACAAATGCAGGAAACGAATGGGATACCCAGCTTTTAAGTCCGGAAATACCTGCGGTAATAGGTCACGCTTATGAAATTTCATTTTGGATTAAATCGGAAGGAGATGGGCAAGGGCGTATGTCTTTTGCCGGAATGAGAAATAACTATCCTTGGGTAAACGGTGGTGCTTATTTCAATACAAGCGGCTCGTGGGTACAAGTTACCTATAATGAGGTTTGGGATGATGCAACAAGTGCTAATGTCCCTTTTACATCGGTGGCTGATGCGATTAAAATTGCGTTTGACCTTGGGAAATTTCCCGGTGTATATTATGTTGACCTCAATTCAATCAGTGTAATTGACTTGGATGCAGAAGGCACAGTAAATTATGTAAACTTGGTTGTTAATGGCACTTTTGAAGGATTGCCACCAGGGGGGAACTCTGATGACCTCTACAATGCAGGGTGGAATTCATGGGGAGGTACATCTTCCCGCGAAGTATCAGCAGAAGGGGAAGGCTACAGAGGAGGTTTGGCTATGATTATTCGCAGTTCCGGAGCAACAGTAGATTATGGAGTTCAAGCTACAACAACTTTAACGGAATCGTTTATTATAGGACACGAATACCACGTTGAGGCTATGATTAAAAGTTCGCCAAGCAATGGTTCGGTAAGAATACAGTTTCAAGGTGGAGGAGAAGCTACTTATTTGCCTACTGATGTTGTAGGAACTTCTTGGATGAAAATCGAACATAATTTTGTAGCTGAAAATGAAAATAATAGGTTGTTTTTTGACTTGGGAGCAATTCCTGCGGATTATTATATTGATGATGTCGTAGTGTATGACGTTACAGCAACGCAAGCCACAAGAAAAGCAAATGTCTTGCGTGCTGGTCCTATTGTCATCGAAAAGACACCGGAAGAAAAAGCCCAAATCATTGGCGATACCTTGAAATGGTACATTACCGAGGTTGTTAAACACTTCAAGGGTACAGTGCACGCTTGGGAAGTAGTCAACGAAGCATTGAACGACAACGGTACCTTGAGGTCAAGCAGCGGAAGTGATGGTCCGGAAGAATTTTACTGGCAAGATTATCTCGGCAAAGATTACGCTGTAATAGCATTTAAAGCTGCCGCCGCTGCCGATCCTGCTGCAAAATTATTTATCAACGATTACAACCTTGAATCGACTAATCAGACTAAACTTAACAAATTGATTGAGTATGTAGGGTATATCGAAAGCCAAGGTGCGCGAGTGGACGGTATCGGTACGCAAATGCACTTAAACATCAATTGGAGCGATACGACAGGCATCAAAAGGATGTTTGAAGAATTGGCTAAAACAGGAAAATTGATTAAAGTAACGGAATTGGATATTGCCATGTCATCCTCATCCGGACACGGAGAAGGTCCTGATAGCCCGATAAATCCTACGCTAGCTCAATATGCTCAACAAGCTGAGCTTTACCGTTATGTTGCCGATATGTACTATCGAATCATTCCAACGGATCAACAATACGGAATCACCGTTTGGGGCATCTCAGATAACGAAAAAGAACACGAATACTGGTTGAAAAATGACGCTCCTAATCTTTGGGATGCTAAATATGTACGCAAACATGCCTACAAAGGCTTTGCTGATGGTTTGGCGGGAAAAGATGTGGGCGCAGAGTTCAAACAGGATACTACGAAATGGCAAGGAAGATAGTGTAAAAAAAGTTAATAAATTAGGGATATTCAGTAAATAGTATAAAAACTGTCAAAAGGTAAAAAAGTTTGACAGTTTTTATACTATTTACTGAATATCCCTAAATGATTTTACGTGTAAACCAATTAAATTACAATTACCCCGATTTCGCCATATTTGTGTGAAAATCGGGGTAATTTTCAGGAAATGATAGCACGTAACAATATTACTATCAATATGTTATTCATTTACTGAATATCCCAAATTAGATAAAAAAATAACTCGGTGCATTTTATACCGAGTTATTTTTTTGTCAATTTTTTTCCATATACCAATCTTTAAACTCTGTAACACGTGTCCTGCTGACAATAATTTTTTCAGGAACATCTACTAATAAATTTATTGATAATTTGCTATCAAACCAGGTCGAAATATCCTTAATCGCTCTATGGGAAATAATGTACTGCCGGTTTGCCCTGAAAAATTTAGAAGGATCTATTTGCCGTTGCATTTCGTCCAATGAACTGTTTTCATAATAGGTGCGGTTATCAAATGTTACGATTTTAGCAATTTTGTTTTCCGAATAAATATAAGCAATGTCGTTTACTGATAATGGGATAAATTTATCCTTGTTAGGAATAAGAAAATTCGATTTGTAAATCGTTTTCTCCTTTTGAAACATAGATAACATATTGGAAATCAACTCTTCATTGTTGCTTTTTGTTGCGCCAAACCGACTGAATTTTTCTATCGCCCGCTCCAAATCTTTCTGATTAATGGGTTTTAATATGTAATCAATACTGTTGACTTCAAATGCTTTCAGCGCATATTCATCGTAAGCGGTAGTAAAAATAACGGGTGCTTGAATTTTTACTTTTTCAAAAATAGAAAAAGAAGAGCCGTCCGACAAATGAATATCCATAAACACCAAATCGGGGTTCGGATGGGCGGAAAACCATTCTACGCTCTCTTCAATACTTTTCAACACGGCAATAATTTCAATATCCTTGCTAACTTGTGCGATAAGGCGTTGCAAATTTTGCGCGGCAATTATTTCATCTTCGACAATTATGGCTTTCAAGCCCCTTAAATCCCCCTCAGGGGGACTTTTTACGGGCATTTGTTCATTTCTAACCATTTCAATTTTTAATTTGTATTTTATTTTCACACGTTACTCAGGGGGCTTTTTCTATTAGAGGAATTTCTACACAAAAAACACCATTTCGAGTAATCACAACTTCCATACCAAACAACAAATGATAGCGTTCGACAAGGTTTACCAAGCCAATCCCCTCGCCTACTTCGGTGTTAATTTTGGGTTGAATGGCATTGCTTACTTTGATGGTGTCGTTTGTGGTTGTTTCGATGTGTATCGTCAGCGGGTATTTGTCGTTAATAACGTTGTGTTTAATCGCATTTTCTATCAACAGTTGCAAGCTAATCGGCATAATGTGAAAATGGTTGTATTTTTCATCAACAACATATTGTATGTTTAAATTATCACCGTAACGAATTTTCATCAGATAGGCGTATGATTCTACAAAATTTAATTCTTCTTTCAACGTTGTAATTTCCTTGTTTTGAATGGTATAACGGAATGATGAGGATAAATTTTGCAAATAATTGTGGGCTTTTTCGTCGTCAAAACCGATTAGTCCGTCCAAGGTATTCAGCGTATTGAACAGGAAATGAGGATTTAGTTGATTTTTCAGCGCCTCATAGCGGTTCCGGATGTTTTCGGCAAGCAGGCGTTGATTTTCAAGCTGTGTTTGCTGGTTATGAATGACCACAACAAAAGATAATGTAGATAAATACACGATGAACGACAACACCAAGTCTTTTACTAAGTTTAAGACAATAAACCGGTTAAGCAGCAAGTCATATTCCACAGGTTGAAAAACAGGAAACACTATTTTTGAAAAAACAGGGCTTATCAGTATCGCCATACCAATTGTACCGAATAATGCTACAAAATGCCTTTTCTTAGATTCCCATTTTTTGCGAAATATCCAAAAACAGAATTCATATAATAAAAATAAAACAACAAGATTGGAAATGTATTGTACAATAGCATTAAAAACGGATGTATGACTAAAATGATTATGTTTGTCGCTGAAAATAAATCCGATAAACATAAAAAAGACAAGCAACAAGCTAATTGTTAGTGATAACTTTAATGCTGATTTATGGTTTAGTGATAAATCCGGTTGCCTGTTTTTTGTCATATTCTCTTTTTGTTACAAAGTTATACATTAAAAAATCAATAAACAGAAATAATGCGAATCACGGGTTGAATGTTGGTTTTCTTGTCCCATTAGGGACAATATGTTGGTAGAAAACAGATTAATTTACCAAATAGCGTGCCGTAGGTACGCAATATGTAAGAACATAAATTACATTTTGTACCTAACGGCACAAAAATACCGGAATTTGCAATATTTCTCTACCAACATTTTGTGCCTAACGGCACATTTTAACCCGTGATTCGCATAAATAATTTATTTTAGTAACGTGTGAAAAATAAAATGCTCATTTTTTTCAAAAGTTCAAGATTCAAAATTCAAATCGCAACCTTGAACATAAGATTAAAGCATCTTATTTTTTACACATTGCTAAAGTTTTTTTATTTTAATACTATTTTAGTTGTACTTTCAACGTCTTGCCCTTTGATATCTACAAAATAAATCCCTGTCGGTATATCATTTAAGGAAAATGTTGAATTTCCCGTTGCACTAAATTTTGCCACTATTTTGCCATGAATATCAAAAATATCTACCTTTACGGAATTTGAGGTACTTAAAGACAATGTTCTGCCATTTATTGTAACAAACGGAAGTTTATCGGGTACATTTTGTTTTATGGATGTTGTTTCCATAGAAACAAGCACCACATCGCTTATTGTTACATTTTTTGCTTCTCCACCTAAATTAAATGCCAGTTGAACATTTTTATCGGTCGGGTCGGTCATATCTAATTTAAGCGTGTATGTTTTTTCGGTGCTTGTTAGATTGAATGTTTGGGCATCGCCATAAGTGTATCCCCATTCTATACCTTCTCCTCCCGTTCTTTCTAATTGAACGGTTATTATTCTGTCAGCTGCAGCCGATGCTTTAAAGCTAAGCTCGTAAGATTTTCCTTCTTCAAGTGTTATGCCCTGCTGTATAAGTTGGGGTTGATAAATTTCCGTACCAACTTTTGCAATAGCAATTTTTGCTTTGTTACATTCAACAATTGCGGATGCTTCGGCTCCTCCGCTCACATTAGCTAAACTCCAACTTGAACTGAGCTCTGTACCGGAGAAAACACCGTCGCTTACCAAATTATTTGGAGTAAGAGTTAGTTCCGGCTCTTTGCACACAAAAGGAATATCTTGAGTATAAAGAAGCTTTACATCACTTATTGTTACATCTCTTGCTACCCCGCCTAAATTAAATGCCAATTGAACATTTTTATCGGTTGGGTCGGTCATATCTAATTTAAGCGTGTATGTTCCTTCTGTACTTGTTAGATTGAATGTTTTGGCGTCGCCATAAGTGTGTCCCCATTCGATACCATCTCCTCCTATTCTTTCTAACTTAACTTCTATTGTTCTGTTAGCCGCCGCCGATGCTTTAAAACTCAGCTCGTAAGATTTTCCTTCTTCAAGTGTTATGCCCTGCTGTATAAGTTGGGGTTGGTAAATTTCCGTACCAACTTTTGTAATAGTAATTTTTGCTTTGTTACATTCAACAGATGCGGATGCTTCGGCTCCCCCGCTCACATTAGTTAAACTCCAACTTGAACTGAGCGTTGTGCCGGAGAAAATACCGTCGCTTACCAAATTATTTGGGGTGGGAACAGGAGCGGGTTTCTCACACGCAACTTCGGCACCTTCAAACTTGTACCAGTCTAACCGGAACAACTCCGACGCCGTTCCTTTGAACACAAGGTAGAGAAAATCTTTCACGCCGGAGGCATTACTAATATCGCATTCAAAGGTATTCCATGTAGTCCAGCTGCCCGTTGAGGTAATGTTGCAGGTTCCAATCAGTGTTCCGGTTTGGCTCCCGGTTCTAAATTCTATTCTGCCGGATGAGCCGGTAGCCGCAGCCGCCCTCACCTTAACTTTAGTAGCCCCGCTTCCAAAGTCAACGCCTTTTACACGAATCCATTTGTCGTTGGAAATATGGGTAAGTATCTGTTTTCCCTCTTTACCCGTTCCGCCCTCGTTGCCGCAGCCGCCTGTGGAGGCAGAGGTTCTGAGACCGGCCCCGGACATTGCGTTGATAGTCACCGCCCTGATGGTATCGTAAGGATTAAGGTTCTTTATTTGCGGCGGTCCCCCGGCGGTACGGGTAACCTGTTTAATCGTGCCGTCGGCGTTGTATTCCATAATATCAACACCTACGCTCCGTCTATCACCCTCCGTAGGGATCCAGGATGGGCGGACGCTTGAGTTGTCCCTAAGCCTGCGGTCGTGGTAGAACAGGTACCAATTGCCCTTATACTCAAGAGTCGAGGTGTGGTTGTTGCCCGCTACACCGCCCAACAAAATGCCTCTGTAGGTCCAACCGGTCAATGGGTTGTCGCTCGTCATGTAGGCGAAATTACCATTTCCGGCAGTGTTATCATTACAGCTGAAGTTTGTGGAATAGGAGAAATAGTACGTGTTCCCGCGCTTGTGCACGTAAGCGGCCTCAAAGGAACACCTCGTATTGAGGATGGTCGTTGCCGGAGTTTGCCAGCTCATCATATCGGAGTTCAACTTTGCCCCGCGCAGGTTATTGCCGCCCTGGTCGCCGCCGCCGAAATATATATACGCCTGACCATCAGTATCAATAAATGCGGCCGGGTCAAAGAGCCACGGTACATTGGTATTGTTAGCGTCACTCTTCGTAATAAGTGATTTTGCATCAGTAAACGGGCCTTCCGGGCGGACGGCGCGGGCGACCGATATCTTGGACCCGCCGTCCGGAACATATAGATAAACTATTCCGTTCTTCACGGCGGCCCCGGGAGCATAAGCCTGATTGTTCATCGACATATCGCGGGGTACCCTGAACACCTCGCCGTGGTCTGTCCAGTTCGCCATATCGTCGGAAGACATCAGCGTATATGCTTTGATATCGTAGCCGCCGGTTGTCGGGTTGTTGTCATCGTTGGAAGCATAGACATAAACCCTGTCGTTCCAAACGATGGGGTTTGGATCCGCAGTGTACTTTGTCCATACGAGCGGATTCCCCGCCAAAACTGGAGAAACCGCAAGAATCCCCATCAGTAACAGGGTTACTGAATTAAATAATGTGTTTTTCATTTTTTTCATTTTTTAATTACTTTTATTGTTTCGCCGTTTATTTTCAGAAAATATATGCCTTCGATTAAATGGCTGATGTTGATGGTTGTATCAGGGCGATCGCAAGGGTACGCCCCTACGAGGCGACCGTCGGCGTCAAATATTTCTATATTTTCAATATCCCCCATTCTTAATTTTTCATTCTTAATTTTTAATTCTCCTGTTGTTGGGTTTGGATAGACGAAAATTGTTGATGCGCTGCACAACTGTAACTGTGTTATTTCGGGATCATGAAATTCTAATATCCAGTTTTGGTGCGGGAGTCCGTTGATTGGCCATTGTATAACGTTCCCGCCTGCCGCCATTGAGGCGCCTTCAACTTCCACGCAGGAAGCGTCGTTTGAAATCCACGTATGGATTGTGTACACGCCTTCAGAAACCTGAACGAATTTAAACTGCTGATTATTTCCGCCGTTATGTGTCCACAAGTTGATATTTGCTCCGTCGTCAGGGACTGCCCCAAACACATCAAGCGCATAGTTTTCGTTTGCTACGGTGTGCATAAAGTAATAGCCGGCACTCGCTTCCTTTAATTTCCACATTGTGTTCGGTGAAAAATCGTGAGAGATTACGCCTTGTACTACGTTTGATCCGGAACCTATGACATCACCTGCAACTTCCAAATATCGGTTACTGTTCACGTTTTTGATTGTATAGAATCCGTCTGTACGCATTGTCGCCGGGGTTACGGGAGCCGGGGTAACCACAAACGTCACTGTTGCGGTTTTCGAGGTAAGCCCGGTTCCGCTGACTGTCACGGTCGCCGTGTAAGTACCCGCGGCAAACCCTAAGTTGGGCTGAACCGTAAATGTACTCGTACCGTTTTGCGCGGTAATGCTCGCAAGAGAGGTCGCCGATAATGTGAAACTGCCCGCGTTCGCACCCGAAAGCGCTACGGTCATCGCACCTGTCGCAACAGTCGGAATCGTACTTGTATTGGTCACGGTGAATGTTTGTGCCGCGGGGCGGGTCGTGTAACCGGTAGTCGCCGCCGGGAAAGTGGCGGTTGCGGGGGTGAGCGAGATGTCCGGGGTGCTATCGTGGAACTCTACTATCCACTGTTGGTTCGTCCCTGTGCCGATTGTCCATTGCAAAACATTCCCGTTTGCTAATAACGAGTTGCCTTCAACGTCCAAACCGGAACCGTCGTTTGTGATTCGCGAACGTATTGTGTACGTGTTTGTAGAAACCTGAACGAATTTAAACTGCTGATTATTTCCGCCTCCATACGTCCACAAACCAATATTTGCGCCGTTAGCAGTACTTGCTTCAGCTACATCAATTACAAGGTTTTCATTTGCTACGGAGCGCATAAAGTAATAACCGTTGGTGGTCGATGCCGTTAATTTCCACATTGTTTTCGCTGCAAAATTGTGGGCGGTTCCGCCTTGTACTACGTTTGAACCTGAAGCCACAGTGTTGCCTTCTACATCTAAGTATCGACCACTGTTTACATTTTTGATTGTATAGAATCCGTCTGTGCGCATTGTTGCTCCGGTTACAGGCGGCACAGAAGTGCCGGTAACGGTAACTGTGCAAGTCGCTTTTTTATAATTGTTATTATTGTCCTTACTGTCCAATGCCGTTACCGTAATGGTTGCCGTACCGGCTGACACTGCGGTTACAACTCCGGTGGGGCTTACCGTTGCCACGAGCGGGTTTGTCGAAGTCCATATCACAGCCTTATCGGTTGCATTGGTCGGGTTAACCGTTCCCGTTAAATTAGAACTTGAACCTGCCGCCAGCGAAAGCGTAGTAGGACTCATAGTAACTCCCGTTACATTTACCTTCGTGCCGTTTAAAGTCCACTTTGCCCGTAACGTCGGATTATATTCCGGCATAGTAAATGTTGTCCGTGCGCTGTTTATGTTGGCAAGAGGTAATTTTATGTTGTGATAGCCGTTTTCCCAGCCTGCAAAAGTATAACCCGGACGTGTTTTTGCGTCAATGGTAACTGTTTCACCCTGTTTATAATACTGAACTATGGACTGCCCCATAGAATCACCAATATCATTTAAGGTTACTGCATATTTTGTTACTCTTATTATCTTCATTAAATGAAGGTTTCTGGGTCCGACTTCTTCAATCTTAGTAGCGCCGGCAGGTACAATACGAAGTGCTAAAAGCTGGTCAATTTCGTCCTGCGGATTTGCCAAAACTTCAACGCGTACTGTTTTAGTTCTTTCTCCAACGGCAAAGGTAACGGTTTGATTGTCCACAAAACGGAAATCCGCATCCAATCGAGCGTCGCCCGCAACCGGCTCTATTTTAAAACTCATTATTTTAGTCGCGGGTTTGTTCAATTTAATTTCGAGACTAACCGTGTTCCCCGGTTTTACGGAAGTATTCAATTTACTGAAACTAACATTTACGTCTTCCAATAAGGGCAGATTCTTGTTATAACCGACATCGGTTTTCGGATAAACTGCATATGCACCACGGTCTACCCCGTTATAACCGGAGCCTTTGGCAGGGCTGCCTGTTTTAAGACGGAAATCATATGCTGCCGGATTTTCAAACATAGGGTCTACGCCAAGTTCGGTCGTCGAATTTATCATAGCGTTAAAGTTAGCAACCGTAGTCGCGGATTGTACGGGGTGCATATACCGGACAAAATTCCCGTTATTTCCCTTCTTAGTGGAATACCACAAGTTATTTTTGATAATTTGCGGACCACCGCCTTTTAAATCAAGGCCGTGCCATGAGTGAAACCCATTTATGGAGGTTTCAAATATTCTAAGCCCTAATGTTTCACCTGTATGTTGGGTGTTTGCGTCTTCATAACCGATATTGTTTCTTACCTCATCACGCCATGACCTTTCTATATTAATACCTTGTTTAAGGTTATAGGTAACGTTGTTTATCCATCTTGCGTCCCAAGTTGAACCGGTATCCCAGAATGCTGTAAATAATCCCGTTTCTATATGCTGTGCCGAAAAGTCTGTGAAGAAATTCGGGTCTGCGGGCATACGGTTGTTAGCGCCGCGGGGCTTATTGTAAACAATATTCTCATATATCCAGTTTCTTTCGCAACCGGATTCGTTAAATATAAAATAAGCGGTATTATGCGCCACGTTTCTTATTGCAATGAAATCTTTCACGTCAACATCAAGCCATATCGTCCCGCCGTTTACAGAACCTCCGGAGTAATTAAAAGCAAACGCATTATGCAGATTACCTGCAAATCTGCCGCCTAAAGTGGACGATTCCGAACCGCTGTGGTTGCCGTTTTTGCCGATAGCACCGATAAATGTATTCTCAGTTATAATGTTACCGCTTGAGTTGCCGGCATAACTCGTGGTCTCACCAATAACGCTCTGAAAATAATTGTTACGAACGACGTTATTATTCCCGTTGACATTTATCGTAACATCGCCGCGTTCCGCACCGTTTCCAGTCCAAAACCAACGCGCGGCATGCACGGTGCCTATGTTTATAAAACGGTTATTAATCACGGCATTTCCGTGAGCGTTATTTATATTAATGGTGTTCCGCGCGTATTTGTAATCTCTGAACGTAAATCCTTCTATTTGAATATAATTGCGCTGAGTCAGATTAAAAACGTCCGTCAAACGGTTATTTACATATCCTTCAATTGAATATCTTATGTCGCTATCGGTATAGTGGTTTAATCTGTTTACGTCCCAACTCGATTCTATTCTTCGAATGTCTTGAAGCCACTGCTCTCTTACCTGAGTTGTTATACCCGGGTTAGAAAACGTCTCGGGATGTTTGATTATTACCTCGTCAGAGGAACTTGCCGGTCTGAACACAATCATTGCATCCTCTGTTCCCGATACTCTCGGTCTTATGTCTGCCTCAAGGTAAGTTCCGCCCCGTACAAGAACTGTGGTGCCTGGTGTCGCCGCATCTGCGGCTTTTTTAATTGTTCTGTAAGGATTGTTTGCATTTCCGTTTCCCGTGTTATCATTGCCGGTTGTAGCGACATAAATGTCAGCCGCGAACACGGGCAAGGTAAATACTGTCAACAGTAGAAAGGTTATTGTCGTTATCCATGCTTTTAAAGGTAAAAATGTTTTTCTTGGATTCATTTGATTATTTTGAACTATTGGGTTATACTTCTTTTTTACTGTATGTTTTATTTTAACGGCTTCATTTATGCGCATTGTTTCTACGCCGTAGAGCCACGCCATAGCCGTCAGGTTAATAATTATCAGTTATTTGCAGGAGATTCCTCACTCCACTTCGTTGCGTTCGGAATGACGGACGTTCTCAGAGTGTGAGGGGGGAGTAGGAAGCAGCGGCGAAGCCGCTGCTTCCTACTCCCTCAGCCCCGATAAGATGCGGTGTCATTCCGAACGCAACGAAGTGGAGTGAGGAATCTCCTGCAAATAACTCCATCACTGGTAATGTGATGAAATGGATCGAGTGTTTTTTATTTTAATACTATTTTAGTTGTACTTTCAACGCCTTGCCCTTTAATTTCTACAAAATAAATCCCTGCCGGTATATCGTTTAGGGAAAATGTTGAATTTCCCGTTGCACTAAATTTTGCCACTATTTTACCATGAATATCAAAAATATTTACCTTTACGGAATTTGAGGCATTTAAAGACAATGTTCTGCCGTTTATTGTAACAAACGGAAGTTTACCGGGTGTATTTATTGATGTTGTTTCCATAGAAACAAGCGCCACATCGCTTATTGTTACATCTTTTGCTATTCCGCCTAAATTAAATGCCAGTTGAACATTTTTATCGGTCGGGTCGGTCATATCAAAAGTAAGAATGTACATATCTTCTGTGCTTGTTAGATTGAATGTTTGGGCACTGCCATAAGTGTATCCCCATTCTATGCCTCCTCCTCCCATTCTTTCTAATTGAACGATTATTGTTCTGTCAGCCGCAGCCGACGCTTTAAAGCTAAGTTCGTAAGATCTTCCTTGTTCAAGTGTTATACCCTGCTGTATAAGTTGGGGTTGATAAATTTCCGTACCAACTTTTGCAATAGCAATTCTTGCTTTGTTACATTCAACAAATGCGGATGCTTCGGCTCCTCCGCTCACATTACCTAAACTCCAACTTGAACTGAGTTCTGTACCGAAGAAAACACCGTCCTTTACCAAATTATTGGGAATAGGAGTTGCTTCCGGCTCTTTGCACACAAAAGGAATATCTTGAATATAAAGAAGTTTTACATCACTTATTGTTACATCTCTTGCTACCCCACCTAAATTGAATGCCAGTTGAACATTTTTATCGGTTGGGTCGGTCATATCTAATTTAAGCGTGTATGTTCCTTCTGTGCTTGTTAGATTGAATGTTTTGGCATCGCCATAAGTGTGTCCCCATTCGATACCATCTCCTCCTATTCTTTCTAACTTAACTTCTATTGTTCTGTTAGCCGCAGCCGATGCTTTAAAGCTAAGCTCGTAAATTTTTCCTTCTTCGAGTGTTATGCCCTGCTGTACAAGTTGAGGTTGATAAATTTCCGTACCAACTTTTGTAATAGTAATTTTTGCTTTGTTACATTCAACAGATGCGGATGCTTCGGCTCCCCCGCTCACATTAGTTAAACTCCAACTTGAACCGAGCGTTGTACCGGAGAAAATACCGTTGCTTACCAAATTATTTGGAGTAGGAGTTGGCGCCGGCTCTTTGCATACAGGCGTCGGATCTTTAAGAAAAGTTGGGTTATTCCCGTCGCCCCATTGTGATTGAGGTACAATCGCGAACACTGCATTATAAGCCTCTTTCGGTTGATTATTTCTGTCGAAAAGCGTAGGTTCATCGTTTCTCCAAGAGTTTGCATCGTTTGGTCCCCAAATAATAATTGCCGTGAATCCGGGGTTGCCTTTTGCGCGCTCGCGCGCATTTACGGTAATAGCGTAGTCGAACACCATTTTGTATTTTGCTGCTTGCTGTTGAAGGGTAAAACCGTTTTTACCAACATCCAACTCTGTTATCTGAACTTCGATTCCGAGCGCGGCATAATCGTCCATAGCTTTTTTGAACGTAGCGTCGCTCGACCAACCACCTGTATTGGAGTCTATATGCCCCTGCATACCCATACCGTCTAAGTATCCTTTTGCTTTGAGCGGTTTGAGAATATTGTCGATAATATAGGTTTTTTTGGGAGTATCCCATTCGTTGTAATCATTGTAGAAAAGTTTCATATTGGGGAAATACTTATCGCGGGCTTCCGCTGCATATTTGAACGCACTCTCTATAAAACTGTTATCGCCGTAAATTTGCACCCAAGGCGAGTTTCCGTTTTTTGTAGGGTCAACGCCGCCGGCGCCATCCATATCATAACCCTTTCCCCTTGGACAGCCTACGCCATTACGGACATCCACCGCTTCGTTTACCACATCGTAAGCGTAGAGTTTGAGATTCGGATAATCCTTCTTAATTAAAGCGAACAGGTTGTTGATGTAGCTTTTCAGGCGTTTTTCCATTTGCTCCTTAGTTGCCCAGTTTACGGAAGAGGTGCTCGCCGGATTTGCCGGATTAGTCAAATTAGACGTAAAAAACCAGTGCGGACTCTGACCGTGCCAAACAAGCACATGCCCCCTCACCGGTATATTGTTGTCTTCGCAGAATTTAAGCACATTGCGGGCGCCGGTGCCGAGCGATGCTACGATATTGTCATCGGTTGACCCCTGCCGCGTCATGGTTTGATCCGGTTTTAGCTCGTTTTCGTGCGTGATACTGTTAAATTCACGAAGAACCACGGTTTTTATTCCGTTGTTGTTAATAGTACCGCTGTTAAGGATATTCCCCACCCGGAACTGATTTGCGTAAACATCCTTAAGTCCGGTTTGGGCATTTGCAGCAGTAAAAAAACCGACAAGGATGACAAAGAAAATGCTACTTCTTAATTTGTGTGTTTTCATGATGGTGTGTGTTTAATTCCCCGAAAAAAAATCGGCTTAAATGTCGTAATAAAATTCCAATAAAACAACGATTTTGTCCAAAATTTATCTAACTATCTGACATCTAGCAACGTGTAAAAAATAAAATGGTCATTTTTTGTCCCATTAGGGACAATATGTTGGTAGAAAAAATGTACCTCTTCTCAACCTTGTCCCGTCAGGGACAATATGTATTTTTACACATTACGTCCCTACGGGACTTGGATTATGGAGGGTATTCTCCTTTCTACCAACATGAGGCTGTCTCAAAAGCCCGTCATCCCGCGCTTGACGCGGGATCTCCTAAAAAAGCAATACTGATTATTAGGGGATTGCGGGTCAAGCCCGCAATGACGAATCGTCTTTTTTGACTTTTTAGACAGCTTCTTACGATGAAATTATAAATTATTGCCAACTTGTTTTTTACACATTACTAAAAGCCTGATTTTTCAAAAAATCAAATTGAACTCACCCACCGCATTCGCCAAATTACTGACACCCAATTTCTTTTTCGCATTGTACTGGTGATTCCTTATGGTTCGTACGCTTAAATTCAGTTTATCGCTAATTCCCGTTTCGTTATATCCTTGCATAGACAATCGTAATATTTCGTCCTCGCGTTTGGTTAATTTTTCAGGCAGGTATGGTGTAAATATCTTTTTATCAAAGTCATATTTGTAATACAGATCTTTATCTTTTTGATGAAATATCACATTCCCTGCATTTTTATGCGAAGAGTAGTTTACAATACACATACTCATCCAAATATTTCCGTCGTCGGTAAAAAGCAATGGAGCCACTTTTTGGTTAACCAAAATCCTGTTCCCATTTTTATGTTGAAGATAAATATCGTATGAAACCCGGAAATGCCACCTGTCTTCCGGTATACAATCGTAAACAAACTTCCAAGCTTTTTTATTTATTTCAAAAAGCATTTGAAAATCATCGGGCGGTAGTATTTTTTTATAAAAAAAATACGCTCCCATTTTCTTTGCCTCTTCTGCATCATAGCCACATAAAAACAGTGGATGAGGTGAAATATGAAAAAATGTTTGCTGGGTATAGTCAAAAAAATAAACACTCTGATTGTTAATGCTCGAAACAACATCGCACATTTTTGTTAATAGCTCAATTTCTTTGTATTTCGATGAGTCTATAACAGATGAGGTTGGCGATTTAAAAAAGAAATTTTTGGGATCGTTCATGGTAATTTGGATTGTACTTCATGCAAAAATAACAAAAATTGAGTAGTTTTCTCTATTGTTTGCATAAAATTTCATATCTATTTTTGATTTGTTAAATTTTAATTCTATTTACAATGACAAATTTCAAACTTTTCAGTTTTGGGTTATTTCAGGCAATGTTGCTCTTATCAATAAGTACAGCACATTCGCAAAACTTTTTGATTGTGCACAAAGCCGACGGCACTGCTGCCAAAGGCATTGCGCTGAACGATGTTCAACGGCTTTCTTTTTCGGACGGTAATCTGTTCGTAAAAACTTCTGACGGTAACAGCGCCGTTTATGCGCTCGACAATCTGGCAAGACTCCGTTTCGAGGATGTGCTTCCTACCGATGTAAACGATCCGCTTACAAACCGGATTGACGTTGTGGTGTATGCCAATCAAGCAGGCGAGGTGGTTATTGAAAGTCCTGTGGCTATTCAATCGCTGGCATTGCTTGGCGTGGATGGGAAAATGTTGCGTACCGTAGAGACGCGGCATGCCACGTCTCTACAAACGACCCTCAACGTATCTTCGTTGCCAACAGGCGTTTATCTTATTCGTATCGAAACACTGCAAGGTACGGTAGTGAAAAAAATGATTAAACAGTAGTCTGAACTATGATTTTTGTGATTTTATATGATTTTAATGAAAAATAAATATGCAATAAAAATGGATACACGAATTTTAAAACTCATCACGGCAATCATAGCCGTATTCTTTGCAGTGGCTGCTACTGCACAGGAAAAAACTCATTATATCTCTGTAATGAAAAAGGGCGTAGTAGATTTCAGATCGAATGTTTCTGACGTTGACAGTGTTGTTTTCAATAAGCCTCTTTATGTTACCGGCATAAGTTTGGATAAAACAACTCATGCGCTTTATAAAAACGAAAGCTACACATTTAAAGCTACCGTAACCCCTGACGAAAAGGAAATTGCCGCCAAAACCATCACATGGAAAAGCAGCAACAGTTCCATAGCCGGCGTGGATCAAAACGGCAAAATAACAGCCTTAACAAGTGGTACGACAATTATTACCGCCCAGGTGGAAGACAAGACCGCAACTTGTAGCGTTACGGTTTATCAAGGTGAATACGTAATTATCAATAAGGTAAAATGGGCGACCTGCAATATCAATGCTCCCGGCACTTTTGTTTCCAAGCCTGAAGACTTTGGGATGTATTACCAATGGGAGAATAGCGGAATTGGTTGGAGCACTACCGATCCCATGATCAGTACCAACGGTAAGACTTCATGGATAAACGGCGATAGAGATGGAAGCGATCCTAGTCCTTCCGGTTGGCGTATGCCTAAATCAGGTGAATTAGATAGTTTGGATGACCTTTCAAGAGTGAACCAGACATGGACAACTGAAAACGGTGTATATGGCATAAAATTTACCGATAAAGATTCCGGTAGTTCTATTTTTCTGCCTGCCGCGGGTTACCGTTACTACAACACCGGAAGTCTCAGCAACGTTGGCAGGTTCGGTTACTATTGGAGTATTACGTCGAGCGACTATTCTAATGCAGAATACTTGTTCTTTAGCGAGAACGATGTGGTGGTGGGAACCAATTATAAAACCTATGGATTTTGTATTCGCCCTGTCGCAAAATAAGATTTCAATTAACAAGGTGAATGTATATGATTTTAACAAAAAAATAAATAAACAATAGAAATGAATGCACGAATTTTAAAACTCATCACGGCAATCGCAGCCGTATTGTTTACAGCAACAACAGCCACTGCGCAAGAAAAAACGATGTCTGTCATGCGAAAAGGCACAGTAATTTACCAGGCTACCGTTGCAAGCGTTGATTCTGTTATTTTCTCTAACCCTTCCCCTACTGCGCTTGATAAAGGCGTAGTAATTGCGGGTATAACATGGGCGACACGCAACGTAGCTGCGCCCGGAGTCTTTGCCGACAATCCCGAAGATACCGGTATGTTCTACCAATGGAACAGCAAGACAGGTTGGAGTGCTACTAATCCAATGATAAACTCCGAAGGAGGAACGGAATGGATATATCCCTGGGACGGAAATAACGCCGCTTCGTGGGAAAAAATGAATGATCCTTGTCCTCCGGGTTGGCGCATGCCTACCCAGGCAGAATTAAAAAAACTCAGCGATTCTAAAGGTGTATGGACGACTGTGAACGGTGTGTATGGGCGACAGTTTGGCAAGCTTTTTCTTCCTGTAACGGGGCGCCGTGAATACGACGACGGTTGGCTTAACCATACGGTTTTAGAAGAAGGCTACTATTGGAGTAGCACGATAAGAAATTCGAATTCGTACCTCCTGGACTTTAACGAAAGTTTCGTAAGTGTGTCCGCAGCCTTGTACTCGGACAGAGGATACGGGTATTCATGCCGCTGCGTATTGGAATAATAAATTTTCAATTGACGGGGTAACTACAAATCACTTGCGCTGGTCAGATGTCATTAAGTGATAGATTCCTTACTATAAATTGCAGGAGATTCCTCTCTACAGTCGGAATGACCGTAGGGAGGAATTTTTCCCAAGTATCGCCGATAAGGGCGCTATTATCCCCTATTCAGCGTAATGTATAAAAAAACAGCGTGAGCTAATTTCTAGCGCTGAGCAACAACCACGCCCATTACCGACTGGTATTTTTATTCTTTTGCCAACTCTTTTAATATTTCCGGCGGGGTGTTTGGGTTTCCGGCGACGGCTATACGACGATGTTCATATTGCGTCGAAACCGTCATGCATACGATCGAAAAAAGGATTGATAGGAATAATTTTGTTCCTGCCGTGTTTTTGTTTATAAATTTGATTTTTTCATCTTGTTTTTATTTGAATGGTTATGTAAAGTCAATAGTGTCCGTGAAGCCATTATTTTAACTACAGCTTGAGTGGACTCACTTACTCTGCCACACAACGGCACGAAAACCCAAGCGCTCTGTAGCTATAGTCCAGCTCCAGGATAAAGCTAAAAAAGTTCAAGCTGCACGCACTATCGCTACCATCCTTTGTCCTGCTCCAATAGCCGCTGCGTGAATCTCCGTAGTTGTGAAGACTACCGCCGGCACGGTAACCGGCGGCAGGCAGAAAAACAGACTCACCAGTTGCCGTATCTGTAATTTTTTTGCCATTAACGCCGTTTTGAGTTATCCATTCATTGGTTACTTTAGCATCCAGTAATGATCTAATTTCCTTGTATGTTGGCACACGATAACCGGCAGGACAGGGATCATTGGATTTTTCCCAAATAGTGCCTGCAGGAATGTTCTTATCCCAATCCGTATCACCATTAGAATTTATCATTGGATCAGTCGCACTCCAACCAACTTTTCGGTTCCATTGATAAAACATTCCCGCATCCTCAGGCTTAGCAGTAAATGTACCCGGTTTATCCACATTGCGGGTTGCCCATTTTACTCCATTAATGACTACACCTTTGTCATAAGTAAACGGGTCAGTTGTTTCTTTTCCGAAGTTATTGTCTTGACCATAAGAGTTGAGTGTTACAGCTGCTAAGAGTGCGAAAAGCCCAAAAGTTAAAAATTTGATTTTTTTCATCTTGTTATAATTTGAATGGTTATGTAAAGTTAGCATTTCCCGTTGTAAAATGAAAAAGCTGATATAAAATCTTATTTTATATAGAAGTCAATAGTCTGTCAAGCCATCATTTGAACTACAGCTGGGTGGATACAACTATTCCGTTACACAGCGAACGTTGAATCCGAGACTGCGGTAGTAGGCACCTTGACGCGCGACATTACTGTTGAAAAATATACTATAGGCGCGCACCTTGACGTCCTTGTGCGCTGTACTACTACAATAGTTACCATGCTCACCTGCATAGCGAAGCATACCATTGCTGAGATTGAGATTACCAACAGCAGGCAGGAAAAGAGAATTGTTAGTGGTTCTATCTATAAATTTTCTACCGTTTATGCCATTTTCGATTGTCCATTTGCTACTTACTTTGGCGGTATCAAGCAGTGTTTTAATTTCATCAAAAGTAGGCGCACGCCATCCGGCAGGGCAGGGGTCATTGGCTTTTTCCCATGCATCGCCTTCGGGATGAGTATCATTCCATCCGGTTACATCTCCGGTAGCCGGCCACGCAACTTTGCGATTCCATTGGTAAAACATGCCGGCATCTTCAAGCTTGGCAGTAAACATGCCGGGTTCGTCCACATTGCGGGTTGCCCATTTTATTCCGTTAATGACTACGCCTTCGTCGTAAGTAAGAGAGTTGGTTATATTATTGTTTTGACTGTAAGAATCGAGTGTTACGGCTGCTAAGAGTGCGAAAAGCTCAAAAGTTAAAAATTTGATTTTTTTCATCTTGTTTTAATTTAAATGGTTATGCAAAGTCAATAGTCCGCTACAAAATTAAATAAACAGATGGATATAAGTGTCAAAATACAAATTTGTTTTTGTAGATTCCTTATTCCCTGCACTAACACTGGGAATAAATCAAATAAATTTTCTACAAACGTCATATTAATAAACAGCATCGGCAATACCTTATCCGCATCATACAACTTTAAAACTTTATAATTGACTTATATATAATTGTCTTGTTTTTAGCCTCTTGCAGTGTCCAAAAACTTTCCTCATTTTTGCATCAACGGAAAACGGAAAGACTTTCCCGAAAAAGAAAAAACAACGGAAAGTCACGGAAGATTTCCGGGAGATAAGTAATAAAAAAACAACACTCAGATGCCACAAGAGAAAAATATTCCTGAAAACAATATCAATTCTGATTTGATGTCTGCCATAAACGCGGTTGCAGATGAAGATGCAAGTAAGAAAAAACGTAATCTTGCAGAAGAACAGATGGAACAGCGAAGACAAAAACATGCTGATGTTGAAGGAGATTATACTCCATATACGCAGCAGCAAGGATTAGTAGGAGTCACAGAGGCAGATGCTGCGATATTGTTAAAAACAATAAGAAGTACATTGTCTCATTTTGGAGATTTGAAAAAGTTGGGATTAGATGATTTTTTTGGAATAGATCCGGATAATAAAAGAAAAATCATCATCACGGGAAAACGTTCGCCCCACGATTTAATCTGGAATGCATTAGATACCGGTCTTCTTAAAGACAATGAAGGCAATAAAGACATTCAAAAAGCGAAAGATCTATGGGATTTGCTTTTTATGCTTATTCCTGTAATTGTTTCCGAAAAGACAACCATAGTTAGTTATGCCTCAGCCAATGACCACGACAGAGTACATACGCATGAACGTGAAGACTATGGAGGAGCTTTAGCTCATGGTGGCGGAGTAACATATGCAGTAAATACAAAGCAGGACGAAACATTAGGTATTGTAGGCGCGAGGGTAGCTGTAGCTGTAACGCAGGACGAAGACGGCGAAGTATGTGCTGAGAACGGAAAGGATTTGGAAGAAATTACCATGCATGAATTAGCCCATGCGTCCGCTTATATTTATGCGGCGAAAGGTTATCGAACTTCAAATGCGGTAACGATAAGCAATATAGTTCGTAGAATTAAAGGTTTGCCTCCAAGAAACTCGACTGATGATCCTCATGAAATGGATGAAGATGACGAAGGAAACCAAATAGAGGTAGAGCCAACAGCAAGACCTAACATTTCTGAAATTCATTTTTTGAATGAAGTAGTTGCACGTGAAGCCTTAAGGACTCAGTTCAAGAATAAAAATAAAAGTTCGGAAAGTATTCCGCAAAACAAAAAAAAATCATTTGGGGAAGACAATGGTCTTACCGGAGCAGAACCATGGCAAAGCAAAAATATTAAGGAATACAATAGAGCTAAAAAAGAACAGGAAAAGCAACGAAAAAAAGAACAGAAAGAGAGGCAGAAACAACAACAAGAAGAACAGAAACAGCGGGAAAAAGAAGAAAATTTTAACGGAAAAGTTTGTTCCGGTGAATCTCAAAATAATCAGGAACATAATATCTTTGATTTAGTCCCGCTTCGGGCAATGGCACTCATTAATGATTTTTGGCAGAAGATCAATAACAATGTGTTAAAGGGTCTCAATGACTTCTTTGCACCACAAACCGGCAATAGAAATCTCCCGGAGGCAACAGATACAAATAAAAACAATACCCCATCGAATCCCGGCACAAACGGGTTTGATGACGTAAAAATAGTATATAACTACCAGGAAACAGATATCGATGACCCGGTTTTGACAAATCAGATCCGGAGAGGAATAGTAAGAACGTTTTACGATGCATACAATACAGTATAAATTTTGATGTCGAAGACCTCTCCCCCAGCCCCTCTCCACAGGAGAGGGGGGACTAAACAAGAAGGGCATTCCGGTTAACTGAGCAAAAAATAAAGTACGCTCCGCTCTTCCCTCCTCTCCCGTGGAGAGGGGTTGGGGGAGAGGTCTTAACTAAAATAATTTTTTAATATATGAAAAAAATAGAAAACCTAATCACGAATGTAGCATCTGCAGTAAAAAATGGAATAACATCCCAACAATCGCCGGTACAAATATTGAACAATGCACAGTCAATATTACTGAACTCGCAGATAGCGCTGGGCTTTGCTTACCCCCGGGAACTGCCCCAGAAAGAAGGAACTCCAATACCGGAACTCCCCAAAAGAAATGTAGAAACGGGAGAACTTGCCCCTACCACGTTTCAGGCGCCCGTTAAACTCCGGCTGAAGTCAGCCGGCGAAGGCGATGCCTTCCTGCTTCCGGTCGATCCGATTATCAGTATCAACGGCAGGAATGTAATCACGCGCCGTTATGTCGCCAAAGGCAAGTGCCGGGGAAGCATCAAGGAACTGTGGAGCCAGGATGATTACGATATCTCCATATCGGGCATACTTTGCGCAGATGAAAACAGGGCAGACAAAGAAAAGTCGCTCAACGATTACCTGAACAAGCTACAGGTGTATTGCAATGCCAACGAAAGCATACACATCACCTGTAATGTTTTGAATGAGGGGCTGGGTATTAACTTTATAACCATCGAAAGTTATGATTTCCCTTTCACCAAAGGAATAGAATACCAGTCTTTTACGATCAAGGCATATTCCGACGACTCATGTCTATTATAAATAACAAAAAAATAAGCAAGCTATGTATTACATGACACATAACATAACAGTAGGCTCGTACACCCTTCCGCTACTCGATAAAGTAACCATCAAGAAATCGGTAGACACATTTTGCAACACAGCTGTAATTGTTGTGCCGAGAACGGTTTATAACAAAACGATAAACATCGAATCGAAGCTGAAAATGTATGAAAAGGTGACGATCAAGCTGGGTTACGACGGAAAAGCCGAAACGACCTTCAAGGAATTCGAAGGATTCTTAACCTTCATATCGGTCGAAGAGAGTTCAATCACGCTCGAATGCGAAGACTACGCTTTCCTTTACGAAGACGTCCTCGAAGCTAAACAGCTGAAAAATGTCTCCCCTAAGGACATTCTACAACATGTGAACAATGAGATATCCGGATTGTCGGGACAATCGCTCTCCCTCTCCTGCGACTCTTTCCCCGACAAGTATGAAAGTTTTGTCATTCGAAAAGGAGATACAGGGCTTAAAGTATTGAAAAGGGTCCAGCAAAAAACAAGCGCCGAAATGTATATGGAAGACAACACACTCCATCTCCACTCGCAATTTTCGAGGAAGTCCTCAAAAGCGGCTTATAACTTTTCTCGCAATATCGAATCAGCCGACCTGACATACAAAGATGAAAAGAATACCAAATTCATGGTCATAGTCTCAGGCACAGGAGCAGACGGCAAGACGATTTCCGTAAAAAAAGGCAATAGGGGAGGCGAAGTGAAATCTGAAACAGTCGGAGGAGTAATAACAAAGGAAATTCTCCAAAATAAGGCTGACGAGATCTACAAAAGTGAAGTTTATACCGGATATGAAGGCAGTTTCAACGCCTGGCTGGTGCCCTATTGCGATGCCGGCTATGGAGTTTCCATCGAAGACTCGGATAATGAATACCGCAAAGGAGAGTATTCTCTTAGGTAAATTGTCAAAATAAATGACGTTCCCGTAGGGGCGACCCTCGCGGTCGCCCTGAATAGACACAATCACCTCGAATAACGACACAGTCACATCGCAATGACAGAGCGACCGCAAGGGTCGCCCCTACGATTATTCACGAATCCTTTTGGGATAAAATTTAAACAGACTCTTAACGTCTGCCTCCTTTTTACAGACTTTTTTAGGCTATAGTTTTAAGAATAGTGTTGTAATCTATGTCCCGTTAAGGACAAAATGTTGATAGAAATCAAAAATTCCCCGCTCTCCCATCCCGTATGGGAAGTCCATCATTTTAATATTTTTCCACATCGCGTCCTCAACGAGACTTAGGTTGTGGGGTATTCTTCTTTCTACCAATATTTTGTCACTGACGGGACATTGCAGCGCCATTATAAACTACAGGCGCTTTTTTATTGTAATTTCCACGATTTTAAGTGGGTTATACCGTATTCGTATGTCAAACTCAATAGTTCCAATACTTTTTCACTATCCATTTCTATAATGGCGACACATTTTTTCGTTTTACTTTTGTCTATCATTATAAAATCCGAAATGTTAAGTTTCAACACATCGACTATTCGTTCCAACAGTTCAATATGTATTGTTTCTCTCTCAAAAATACTATACACATTTGTACGACTGCAATGCATGGCTTTAGCAAAATCACTAATCGACATGTGTTGTTCTTCCATGGCTTTTTTTATCATGCGCCCCATGTGATTATTTTTTGTTTTCAAGTCGTTAAAAATTAATTAAAAGATAGTGGTGATGTAAAAAGTATTATTTTTATATGATTTTCGAATATTACCTAAGTAAAAGTGAACCATAAGCGAAGAAGAGTTTAATGGTAAATAACCCCCGTACAAGCCGAAATGATTTCAGATGTACGCCATATCCCGTACTGCATTTCGTTTGTACGAGGTTATTTATATTTAACCCTACCGGGTTATTTATTTCAGTTTGATAATATAGATAATACATTGTAAGTAACTATTTACAGAATTTTTATACATAAAAACTGATATTTTTAATATCAAATTTTGAATGGTGATGTAAAAAGTATGCTATTATAAAATCATAAAGAGTTAACTTAGCGTTCTTTTATATCAATTTTGGATATAAAAGAACATACTTTGTACAACATTCCCAATGATTAAATCCCTACAGAATTCCAGTTGCAAATATGCTGTTTCTTTTTTTCAAAACCCGCCTAAAAACAGTCATTTTATTTTTACAAATCGTCAATATAAATGACGTTTTTTGACGTATTTTTTATATCCCCGTTGCGGGGTTAACTTGTAGAGACGTGGCGTACCGCGTCTCTACCCTACCCCTCTACCCCGAGCTACGCCTATCGGCTTGCACGGTTATCCACATACAAGTCCTTCGGACTTACAGGTACACATTTGGCTACACCGTTTTCCAAGATCTTATGCAAGTCAAATGGTAGTCGTTCGATAATCGTTCCAAATTTTCACTATCTGTTTCTATAATGGCGATACATTTGTGCAATTCGTTTTTTTGGGTCATTATAAAATCCGAAACGTTAAGTTTCAATACATCAACTATTCGTTCCAACAGTTCAATATGTATTGTTTCTCTCTCAAAAATACTGTACACATTTGTACGGCTGCAATGCATGGATTTGGCAAAATCACTAACCGACATTTTTTGTTCTTCTATGGCTTTTTTTATCATGTGCCCCATGTGATTTTTATAGTGTTTTTTCATATCTTTAATTGTATTAGAAAGTTAAACAAACGTTTTTTACAAAAATACGGATTTAAACAGCTATTTTACAAGACGTTATGTGTAGGACAAAAGAGATTTTTAAGTTAATTTTTGAGTCGAAAATTCCAACAAATCATTTAATGATTTGTTCTGTGAGGATTTTCAAAAAAAATCCTCACAGAATGACATAAATTAAAACTTTATAGTAGAGTTGTCCTCAGTGGTAAAATCCCTTGTCAGGTGAAAATTCGGTTGAAAAGTCCTGCGGGGACGGCATTTTATTAACCGTAGGGGTTATCCTACGGATAGTTGTAAACATAACGCAAAACAGAAAAAATTCCTACAATATTATGTTATAATGGATAAAATTCCTATTTTTGCTTCTAAATAAATTTTATAATAGAAAAAATTCAGATGTCATATACCATAGATTTCAGACAGGAAATTATTTTTGCTTCTTCCGAAAAAAGCATTTCAAATCAGATAAGTAAAGCTGAAAAAGAGGGCAAAATAAAGAAAATAGCCCCTCGAATTTACACAACTAACTTACAGGATTCGGCAGAATATATCATTAAACGCCATTTTTTTGACATACTCAAGTGGCGTTTTCCCGAAGCGATAATCAGCCATCGGAGCGCATCGGAATTGCGACCAACAGAAACCGGAAATTTTTTCATTACCACCAATTACACCAAAAAGATAACTGATTTAAAAGGAATTACGCTTAATGCAATGGAAGGAAAACCTGCATTGGAATCAGATGTGAATTTAGGTGGCATTTATGTTTCTTCGGAATGGCGATGGGTACTCGAAAATATGCAGGTTTCGCGAAAAAAAGGCGGAGAATCAAAAACTTTCCCCACTGAACATATCGAAGAAAAATTAGAAAAAATCATTCTCAGAGAAGGAGAAGCCGGCATCAATAAATTCAGAGATAAAGCCAAAGAAATTGCGTTGCAATTAGGATTTGACGAGGAATTTAAAAAGTTAAACGGCATTATTTCTGCATTGTTGAATACCCACAGCGTAAAAGCCTTGACATCGACTTCGGCAAAAGCTCGCGTAGCCGGAACTCCTTATGATGCCAACCGGGTTGAACTGTTTGAAATTCTTTTCGATAAATTAAAGGACTATTATTTCCCCGAACGAACGGATAAAAATACATCAGAAGATTCTTTCCGTTTGTTTTCTTTCTTTGAAGCCTATTTTTCAAATTATATAGAGGGTACAAAATTCTTGGTTGAAGATGCCAAAAAGATTGTTGATACAGGCATCGCTATTCCCAAAAGGATAAAGGACTCTCACGATATTTTAGGCACATTCAACATAGTTTCAAATAGTTACGAAATGAGTACTACGCCTTCAAATGCCGATGATTTGATTCAACTATTGAAACATCGGCACTTGACAATGATGTCAGCAAGAGCAGAAGAAGTGAATGCCGGAGAATTTAAAAATCAAAATAATAGAGCCGGAAGTACCGAATTTGTAGATTTTTCTTTGGTCGAAGGCACGTTGAAACAAGGATTTAAGTACTACACCACCTTAAACGACCCAATGGCGAAAGCTATATTTATGATGTTTATGGTTTCGGAAGTGCACCCATTTATTGATGGAAACGGAAGAATTTCCCGAATTATGGGAAATGCGGAACTATTTAAAGCCGGATTGTCGAGAATTATCGTGCCCACCGTGTATCGGGAAGACTATATTGTATCTTTGAAAAAATTTACCAACCGAAAAGATCCGGACACATTTATTCGTGTTATGGATAAGTTGCAGTATTTTTCCAACCATATTTTTGGAGATAACTTTGTAGAACTAAACAATTATTTCAAAGAAACAAATGCTTATAAAGAGCCTTCGGAAGGAAAATTGAATATAATAGACCGTTCTATTCCGAATATCAACTTGAATGAAATTTGATGAATGCGGAAAATTTTGAAATAACGGCTCAGTTTGCAGAAGATTCCTCCCTTCGGTCGGAATGACTCTCACATGATGAGGATACAGGAGCGCACGCTGGCGTTGGTCTGTGACCAGTGCCTTGTCAATCAAAGAAAATAATAATATTCAATTTGAATGGAAAATATAAATTTCAAATGGGAGGCTGTCTTAAAAGTCCGTCATTCCGCGCTTGACGCGGAATCCCCTAAAAAACGATGTTGATTATTAGGGGATTGCGGGTCAAGCCCGCAATGACGAAGCGTGTTTTTTGATTTTTTAGATACCCTCAGCTTGGGGAAGTATAGCGGAACGAAGAATCTCCTGCAAATATTTCATTATATTATAATTGCAAATTTCAATTCGATTGATTCTATAAGCTATCAATGATACTCCGCTGTTTCATAAAAAACTGAATACGGTTTCTCTCATCTGCTTCTGAAATTTTGATAGATGTTTTTTTCTTTTTCAGTATCCATTTTTTGAATTTTTGCACCATTTCGACATTACTGATAATGCCATCAAACATATTGAACGCATGAATCCGGAATGTTTCCATCTTTCCGTTATAAAAATAGCTGTAATTTGTGTTTATATTAAGAATGGAAACATATAAGAATACCTTATTTCCTGTTTCGGGGAAGCAACCGGTGTTTGCAATTCTTAACAGGTAATCCAACAACGCATGTAATTCTTTTTTCAGCATTTTTTTTTCTTCGTCGGTAATCAAAAAAATGGAATGGAAAAACTGAATATCGCGTACAAAAGAATCAAAAATCACGCTGTCTAAAATATAAGTCGTATTCTTTATATGTTTTATACACTGATAATAGACAGCTACTTCTTGGAGTAGTTTTTCGGGGATAATCGTGTCGGCAAACGTCATATTTAAGTCTTCATTATGGCTGTCGCTATATTGGTATGCCCATTTGAATATATTGAATTTATGTAAGTTTGAAAAACCGGCGGATAATGACCTGGACGACAAGTTATTGCAAACGACTATATGTTCGGAATTAGGAACATCTTTGACTTGTTCGAGCCATGCAACTCTTTGTCGCACAAAATCCATGTCCGCATCCGAAGGCGCAAGATAATCTATGAGATACAGTTGAAATATCACTTTTGAGAAGGTAGTTCCAATTATTTCATCCATCGGAATATTCCATGTAGAAGCAATTTTACTGATTTCATTAGGAGTGAACATAATTTTCTTACGCAACCTCCTATATGCAGATTCCCGTTCAATCGACAACAAATCCATTAATGCAGCTGAGAGTTGTGATTTTTTAGGATACTTTTTATAAAGCGCCTCTATAAAGTGGTCATACCAATCTTTCATCATACGCCCTATGTGATTTTTATCGTATTTTTTCATATCTTTAATTGTATTAGAAAGTTAAACAAATATATGGACTTAAACATCTATTATACAAGACGTTATGTGTGGTTCAAAGGAGATTTTCAAGTTAAGTTTAGAGTCAAAAATCCAACAAATCATTAAATGGTTTATTCTGTGAGGATTTTTTTTTGAAAAATCCTCACAGAATGACATAAATGCAAAACTTTATAGTAGAGTTGTACTCAAAGACTTGTCAACGCAAAAAAAGAGACTGCCCTTTTGAAGACAGCCTCAGCTTGAGGATTTGTAATAACCTGAGTTTTGGATAAGGAAACCCTATAAAAAAAGTTGCATAGTTGCAGATTATTTGCTACATTTTTTGCTGATAATCAATAACATACTAAATCATTCAACTATGCTAACTCAAGACAAAATTACGGAAATTTATTGTATTGCAGACGAATTTGCGTATGGGTGTATGACAAATTGCACCCAATTAAACCACAGCCTGTACGCAATAATATTGCATTGAATTTCAATCATTTGCAAAAAAGAGCGGAACAAATAAATAGTTTGACTGAAACAGAATTTACACCTGAAATTTTCAAAAAAATGCTGAAAGAGCGGATTGAAAAAACGAATATGGAAACAGTAAAAAACGATGTTCGCCCATTTTTGAAAAATCCGCAAGAAATGAATATTTGGAGTACCGATTATTTTTTGCAGTTAGCATATATGATACGACTTGAAAAATAAAAAATATTTTAGTTACTCAATATTTTTTGAATAGAATCTTGTTTTAATTCTTTTTTTATGTAATTTTACGGAAAATTAGAAGTAAAAAAATGAACTTTTGGCAATTAAGAAATCAATTTTACGACTTGGTGTGTTTCAATGTCAATCAAATTTATGCGTGGCAACCCGGTTTTGAGAAAAACAATCTCACTCGTTGGACGAAACAAAATTTGCTTGTAAAACTGCGTAATTCGTGGTATAGTTTTCCTGAATATTTAAAAACACCTAATATTCAGCATTTTGTATCGAACAAAATTTATAGTCCTTCGTATATCAGTTTGCATTCTGCATTGGCATTTTACGGTATTATTCCAGAGGCAATCGTACAGACCACCGCTGTGAGTTCGTTGAAAAAGGCGAATTTCGAGAATGTTTTTGGCTCATTTTCTTATCAACAAATTTTACCGGAATTGATGTTCGGGAATGAACAAAAAATGTTTTTAAATAAACATAGTTTGATTTTTGCTACCCCTGAAAAAGCAATTTTAGACTTGTTGTATCTTTACCCACAGTACAATAACAAGCAAGAAATCACAGAATTACGTTTCGATGAAGAATTTATGCAAGAGGATTTGAACATAGAACGTTTAAACGAATTTACAGAAAAATTCCAATCAAAAATATTGAGAAACAGAGTTAATTTACTTTTAAAAATTTACGGTTTATGCTGAATTTAGAACAAATACAAAATTATTTTCCGCCACAAATCAGAGAAAATCCTGCGCACAAAAAATACATCGTAAAGGAATATATTCAACTTATGATTTTGAATTTTTTGGCAACTTCAAAATTTGCAAAAAAAATTACTTTTATAGGTGGCACAAATTTGCGTTTAGTGAAAGGAATTGACAGATTTTCAGAAGACTTGGATTTTGATTGTAAGAATTTTTCTGCTGAAGATTTTGCAGAAATGTCGCAATCGGTTTTGACTTTTTTGAAACGGTCGGGCATACAAGCCGAAACACGAGAAAAACAAAACGAAAAATTAACAGCATTTCGTTCAAGAATTTATTTCCCCGAATTGTTATTTGATTTAGGTTTGTCGGCATACAAGGAAGAACGATTTTTGATTAAGATTGAAAGTCAAAATCAAGAGTTTGAATATACGCCTCAAATGGCTACCATTAGCAGTTGTGGATTTTTCGTTTCATTTCCTGTTCCGCCCGATGATGTGCTTTGTGCAATGAAATTGTCTGCATTACTCTCACGAGCAAAAGGGCGCGATTTTTACGATGCCATGTTCCTGCTTTCTCAAACAAAGCCTAATTACGATTTTCTTACTCAAAAACAGGATATTCACAATCTAACGGAACTGAAAACAAAACTGATAGAAACGATAGAAAAAGTAGATTTACAGCATAAATCCAACGACTTTGAACATTTGCTGTTTAATAAAGAAAACAAAGATAAGATATTGAATTTCAGCGAATTTATCAGAAAACTGAATTGAGAAATGACAAAAACATGATTTTACAAACAAACACCCTATCTATCGGCTACAAAAAAAGCAAAGGCAAGATTTTGTTTATTCAACAAGACTTGAATCTCTCTGTAGCACAAGGCGAAATGGTTTGTCTGATTGGTCCGAACGGATGCGGAAAATCAACTTTAATCCGTTCCATTGCCGGCTTGCAACCTTATTTTTCGGGAGAAATATACATTGGCGGAAAAGCTATTTCAAAGCAAAATAACCAAAACCGGGCATTGCTTATTGGCTTGGTGCTGACGGACAGGGTGAATGCAGGCAATTTAACCGTTTTCGACATCGTTTCCATAGGCAGACAGCCACATACTAATTGGTTTGGCGGACTTTCGGAGGCAGACGAGCAGCGAATCTGGGAAGCGTTGGAACAAGTACACCTCACATCTTACGCCAAGCGCAACTTCAACGAACTGTCGGACGGCGAAAAGCAGCGCGTTATGATTGCCAAAGCGTTGGTTCAGGACACTTCGCTCATCATATTGGACGAACCTACGGCGCATCTTGATTTACCGAATAGGGTTGAAATTATGTTGCTGTTACGCAACTTGGCTAAACAAACTCAAAAAGCAATTATTCTTTCCACGCACGAATTGGATTTGGCATTGCAGGTTGCAGATACAATTTGGCTGATGCAACAAAATAAAGGTGTTATTGTCGGCGCGCCGGAAGATTTGATTTTAAACGGCTCTTTTCAACAAATATTCGCCAACCGCGCATTTTCTTTCGATGAATTCACCGGTAATTTTAGTCTGAATTATTCCTCTTCCTCCGAAATATCGCTTTTCGGAGACAAAAAACAAGTTTATTGGACAGCGCGTGCGCTTTCTCGTGAAGGGTATTCTATTGTTCCTGAAGCCTCGGTCTCAGTTGAAGCTCACAGCGATAATCGCTGGACGCTCAGGTCTTCGGAACGGGTGGAAGATTTTGACAGTGTTGAGAAGTTATTGAAAAGTCTTGAACCAAGATTTTCATAAGATTTACAAAATTATCAAGATTGCTTTTTGTTATCTTGGGAATCTTGTAGGGATATTCAGTAAATGCAATTTTTTGAATAACGGTTCTATTTATAGGAGATTCCTCCCTGCGGTCGGAATGACTTTAACATGATTAGGATGCGAGAGGGCGATAGGGGCGGCTTTGCCGCCCCTATCGCCCTCTCCTGTTCTTGGAAACGTCGGTCATTCCGAGTGAAGCGCAGCGAAACGAGGAATCTCCTGCAAATATTTATTATATTTACCTCAAAAACGGATTCCCCCGCTTCTCATCCCCTATCGTCGTTTTTCCTCCGTGTCCGCTGAAAACAACCGTTTCATCCGGTAACGTCAATAATTTGGAGCGAATGCCACTAATCAACTCATCATAATTTCCCTTCGCCAAATCGGTACGTCCGATGCTCCCTTGAAACAAAACATCGCCGACAAATACACACTTATCTTTTGGTGCATAATAGACAAGGCTTCCGGGAGAATGTCCGGGAACGTGCAGTACTTCCAATTCAATATTGCCGAGTTTAATTTTATCGCCTTCGTTCAAATAATTTCCCAAAGGCGCCGCTTCGTCTATCTCTCTGATACCGAAAAGTTCGGCTTGACGACTCATATCTTTCAGCAAAAACTCATCGGCTTGGTTTGCCTCTGCCTTAATACCATATTGGTGTGTGAGAAAACTATTCCCAAATGCGTGATCCAAATGTAAATGCGTATTCAACACGCGTTTTAACACCAACTTGTTTTCTTCCAAATACGCTTTTAAACGCTCTTTTTCCTCTTTTTCAAAACATCCCGGGTCAATCAAAATACACTCATTATTTTCATTGATCAATAAATAAGTATTTTCTTGAAAGGGGTTAAAAACGAATAATTTAATCTTCATATTATGCTCAATTTTATTTTCCGTCATTCAGTCAACAGCCACTAAACGAGCCAAGGGCGCCATTCGAGCACGGTTTAGTATAAGCGTGTCGTTTTTAATGATGTAGCTATCGGCGGTATTGATTACTTGCAGGAATTGATCCTCCGTATCCATACCATTTATGCACATCATCCGGGTAACTGCCACTTGTGAAAAACTAATTCTGTCGGCACCGGTTAATTCATAAGAGCCTGACATTCTGTTACAACCTGCATTTCCGCTGAATCTATTGTCTTCGGCATTGAAAACGATATAAGCCTCCGGTCTGCCTTCTTCCAAAATCACTTGATTTCCAAATAATTCAATCAGTTTCCAATGTTTACCAACTAATTCTTTTTCCGCAGAAACAGCCTGTTGCTCGGAATTAGTTTCTTCGGTTGTTGATACTTCTTTTGTCCCTGTTTTGGTTTTGCAAGCACTTGTAAATGAAACAAGCATCACAATGCTCATAATGAAAATAACGTTTTTCATAATGTTCTAATTTTTATGGTTAATAATAATTTATCCGTTTTTTGATAAAAAACGGACAAATTTAAGCAATATTTCTTATATAAACACATTACGAAACATATTTGTTTATGTGCCTTTTTACCAAATAATCATATCTGTCCAATACCTCTTCCGTCACATCATCCCAAGAGCGGGCAATGGTTTTTGAGGCATTCAAGCCGACTTGCTTAATGTGTTCGGGTTTATTGATTAATTCCAAAATACGTTTTACCATTGTCTCGCTTGAATTTTCGGTTAAGAAACCGTTGTAATCGTCGGTTACCACTTCTGATGCCGTAGAACCTTTGATCAACATCGAAGGTGTGTGCAGCGTACTTGCCTCGCGCACAACCAACGGAGCATTGTCATAAAGCGAAGGAAAAAGGAATAGATCGGCAGCCGTATAATAACGTTTCAATTGTTCACGATCTAAAATCATACCGAGAAACTCCACTTTTGATTGTAGACCGTATTGTTTGACTAACGTTTTCAACTCTTTTTCGGCATACCCTGTTCCAATAAAAAACATCTTGAATGGCGTTTCTTTCAGCAAAGCCAATGTGTCGATAATCAAGCGAGTATTTTTCTCCCAAATATGTTGACCGATAAAAAGGAATACCGGAATATTGTTGGAAATCTGTAATTCGGCACGAGCCTGTTGTTTCAGCGTGTCGATGTCGCCGTTGATTGAGTATTCCGTACCATTTTCCATAACGACCAATTTTCCCTTGTAGCCATATTCGCGAATCGTCTCTTCAACGGCGGCTTGCGGAATCCATACTTCATCTACGGATTCAAAAAAGCCGATCACTTCTTTTAGCATCCATTTTGTGATTTGTTGATTATTAAAAGCTCTGTCAAAGTCGGCTTTAAACTTAGAGTGAAAAGTGGCAACAGCGGGTATATTTTGTTTTTTTCTCAGATTTAATGCCACTTTCGCCGATGAAAACGGACAATGTGCGTGAACGAGTTTAAACGGAACTTTTTTAATTTTCTTCAAAAACGGAAAATCGACTTGCGGAATACCGAAACAGTAAGGTCTACGTCCCCAAATGGGAACCGAAGCATATCGGTAGACCGGATAATCTACCATATCCGTATATCTTGGCACACGAGGCGTTACTACGCATACTTGTTGATTTTTCTTGTGCAATGAGCGTGCATAATTTTGTACGGTCAACGCAACTCCGTCCATAATGGGGGGGTAACTGTCATTAAACAAGCCTATTACTTTTTCTGTTTTGCTATAAGTTCTATTTTTCATATTTATCCTGTTTTTCTTATAACACGAAGATATGACAAATAGTTCGATGTAATTGGTTGAAAATAAAAACGTAATGGAAATATAATATGCTTATCAGCAATATTGCCCCTAATGAAAAATAGTAAACACGAAGAACACAAAAGATTTATTTTTTCTTTGTGTTCTTCGTGCCTTCGTGTTTACAATTTTTTCATATCAGAACTCCGAAGAAAAATGAAACCTGATTTTCGGGAAATCACTTTGCGCCATTTGTAAAATATAGCCGGAATCGGCAAGAAATACGTCCCTACCCTCTTTATCCACAGCCATATATTGATATTTGCGCTTTTTGAATGTTTCCAATTCTTCGCGATCGTCGCTTTCAATCCAACAGGCTTTGTACAGATTTATCGGTTCCCAGCGACACTGTGCGTTGTACTCGTGCAGCAAGCGGTATTGGATTACTTCAAACTGTAATTGCCCGACTGTTCCGATAATTTTTCGTCCGTTAAACTGATTCGTAAATAATTGAGCTACACCCTCATCCATTAGCTGTTCGATACCTTTGTTCAGCTGTTTGGATTTCATTGGGTCGTCATTTTCAATGTATTTAAACATTTCAGGCGAAAAACTTGGCAATCCTTTGAAGTGAATCACTTCGCCGGCAGTCAAGGTATCGCCGATTTTAAACGTTCCACCATTATCGGGAAGTCCGATAATATCGCCCGGGTAAGCCTCGTCCACCGTCTCTTTCTTCTGAGCCATAAATGCTGTCGGGGCAGAAAATTTCAACATTTTATTATGACGGATATGTTTGTAGTTCACATTACGCTCAAATTTTCCCGAACAGATTTTTACAAAGGCAATACAACTGCGGTGATTCGGATCCATATTGGCGTGGATTTTGAACACGAAACCGGAGAAATTATTCTCTTGCGGCTCCACAATTCGTTCGACGGTTTCAACCGGCTGAGGCGAAGGGGCAATCCGGACAAAACAATCCAACAACTCCTTTATCCCGAAATTATTCAATGCACTACCGAAAAACACGGGCGCTACTCGCCCGGCACGGTATTTTTCCATGTCAAATTCGGGATAAACACCTTCGATTAATTCCAAATCTTCACGCAATTTGCCAGCATCATCGCCGATATATTTTTCCAATTCCGGACTATTTACATCGGCAAATTCGACTGATTCACTAACAATTTGTTTATTCGGCGTATATAAATCCAATTTTTGTTGAAAAATATTGTAAACACCCTTGAATTTATCTCCCTGATTGATAGGCCAGCTCAATGGACGAACCTTGATATTCAGTTCGGCTTCGATTTCATCCAAAAGATCAAACGGGTCATTCCCCAATCTATCCAATTTATTGACAAAAACAATCACCGGCGTATTGCGCATACGGCAAACGTTCATCAATTTGCGTGTCTGCGTTTCCACCCCTTTTGCTACATCCACCACAATGATAACGCTATCTACGGCGGTCAGCGTGCGAAATGTATCTTCCGCAAAATCTTGGTGACCGGGCGTATCCAAAATGTTAATTTTGTATCCGTCGTAATCAAAACCCATTACGGAAGTCGCTACCGAGATTCCTCTTTGCTTCTCAATCTCCATCCAGTCGGAAGTAGCTGTTTTCTTTATTTTGTTCGATTTTACTGCACCCGCGATGTGAATAGCTCCACCAAAAAGCAACAATTTTTCGGTCAAAGTGGTTTTCCCCGCATCGGGGTGACTGATAACTGCAAAAGTCCGTCTGCGCTTTATTTCTTCGTTTAAACTCATTTGTTTTGTATTGAAAAAAATTCGAGGGGCAAAGGTACGAAATTAATGGTGAAATCTATATATTCGACAAAGGGAATTAGGGCAAACGCACGAAATTTATTTTATCTTTACAAGTGGCTTGAAAAGCCGGATTTTCATAACCGTGTAGATTAAAGCGAAGCGGCGACCTACGGCAAATACACTGACAAATCTTTGCCTGACGAGGCAAGACAACAGTCAAATAAGTCCTGCCTTTAGCTGACGCTGACCGTTGGTTCAGGCAGATTTCACTTATTTGCGTGCTTCCGTAAGCTTCGCTACGCTTGCATGAAGTTATTAATACATTGACTTTCATTAATTTAGAACAAAAATATCTTTTCTTTCAATCAAAAATTTCGTGCGTTTGCCCTGATAAATTAACCATTTTTTTGTTTTAAAAAGGTTTTAATTGTCCTCATAAAACTGGAGCCTTGGGTATCGGAGTCGATAAATGATTCAAAAAAAAGGATGCCGTTGTCTGACATCCTTATTTTTTGATTTACCAATAACCGATATTAACCCGCTTTATTTAATAATCAACTTTTGCTTTTTTAATCCGTTTTCAGACTGAATGGAAACAATATATACTCCTGTTTCCAAATTCGTATTGATTGAAGCAAATCCATTGTCAACCACGGTACTGTAAACGATTTGACCTTGTTGATTGATGATTGTGAGAACAGCCGTTTCACTATCGGACAAAATTACATTGAAGTTACCGTCTTTTGCAGGGTTAGGATAGATTTGCAGCGCTGCAATGGAAGAACTTGACGAAACACCGGTAGGTATTTTCCATATAGCGGTGAACGTTTTAGTGCCTGTACTGCCTGCTTGTACTTCATTGCCTTCCTTCCAACCGTCAAATTCATAACCATTTTTTGCCGGATCCTGTAAAATAATATGATGTTCAATGGTGTAAGTTAATGGATTTTCCGGAGCGTTTACACCATTATCCAATACATAAATAATATCGTAGTTTACAGCATTCCATTTGGCATAAAACTGCTTGTCTCCGGTACTGCCGGTAGGAATAGTGGTAACTGCATTTCCTGTTAAATCCGGATTTTCATACCAGCCGGCGAAAGTGTATCCGTTCCTTGTTGTTACCGGCAAAGTAATTGCATTACTCGTAATGGTATAAGTCCTGTTCTGTACCGTACTCCCGCCGTTAACGTTGTAGGTAATATTATAGGAAGTTGCCGTCCATCTGGCATAAGCCGTTGCATTGGCATTTAATATTGAGTTGGCGGTGTACTGTGTACCTCCGCTATTTTGCCGGTTAAACCAACCGGTGAAAGTATAACCTGTACGGGTTGGAGTGGGCAATGTCCCAAGCGTTGAACCTGAATTGACGGTAATGCTTGTCGGTGTAACAGTTCCTCCATCGGGATTTAATGTTAATGTAACGGTTGAAGCCGTCCAGTTGGCATACAATGTTGTAGCCGATGTTAAATCACAGTTTCTTGCACTTGTCATTGTTGCAGTGTAATACTGTGTTCCGGTACCGTTTGTTCCCGTGTAATATCCGCCAAAAGTATATCCCGTTCTTGTTGGAGCTGTGGCTGTCGGCATTGCCGAGTCATACGTTGCTGTTACACTTGCACTTCCGCCTGTTCCGCTCTGCCTATCCAATGTTATGGTATAGGTATTAGCTGTCCAGCTGGCATACAATGTTGTAGCTGATGTTAAATCACAGTTTCTTGCACTTGTCATTGTTGCAGTATAATACTGTGTTCCGGTGCTGTTTGTTCCTGTGTAATATCCGCCAAAGGTATATCCTGTCCTTGTCGGAGCCGTGGCTGTCGGCATTGCTGCACCATACGTTACTGTTACATTCGCGCTTCCCCCCGTTCCATTTTGTCTATCAAATGTTACGGCATAAGTATTGGCTGTCCATCTGGCATAAGCCGTTGCATTGGCGTTCAATGTTGAGTTAGCAGTGTATTGCGTACCCGTACCGTTTTGCTGACTAAACCAACCATCGAAAGTGTAACCTGTACGGGTTGGAACAGGTAATGTCCCAAGTGTTGAACCTGAATTGACGGTAATGCTTGTTGGTGTAACAGTTCCCCCATCGGCATTTAATGTTAATGTAACGGTTGAAACTGTCCATTTGGCATAAGCTGTTGCATTTGCGCTCAATGTTGAGTTAGCGGTGTATTGCGTACCCGTACCGTTTTGCTGACTAAACCAACCATCGAAAGTGTAACCTGTACGGGTTGGAACAGGCAATGTGCCAAGTGTTGAACCGGAATTGATGGTAATACTTGTTGGTGTAACAGTTCCCCCATCGGCATTTAATGTTAATGTAACGGTTGAAGCTGTCCATTTGGCATAAGCTGTTGCATTTGCGCTCAATGTTGAGTTAGCGGTGTATTGCGTACCCGTACCGTTTTGCTGACTAAACCAACCATCGAAAGTGTAACCTGTACGGGTTGGAACAGGTAATGTTCCAAGTGTTGAACCGGAATTGATGGTAATACTTGTTGGTGTAACAGTTCCCCCATTAGCATTTAATGTTAATGTAACGGTTGAAGCTGTCCAGCGAGCGTAAATTGTTGTGTTGGAATTTATGTTTGTTGTCTCAAAATTAAATGTTGTTCCTCCCGTAGCAGCAGTGTACCATCCGGCAAAAACAGAACCCGTTTTGGTCGGGTCTGATGGTTTTGTAGCCTTTTGCCCTGAGCAAACAGATTGCGACTGAACAGCGCTTCCTCCATCGGTATTGAAAGTTACGGTGTAGGTAGTTCCGGTACAACCGGATGTGGTGGCGCTCGGAGACCAGAAATTACCGGTCATCATAAATAAGGTAATACAACGAAGTGTTGCGCTATAATAAGCATCCCATTGAAAGTTACTATTGTTGCTTAGTTGAGATTAAACTACTTTGTTCCGAAGAACCCATTGATGCTAAGGCTGTCATATACGCTGCGCCGTTTTTATCCGTCCCGGTACTCAATTTACTGCCTGTACCGCAAGGTATTTTTAAATTTGATTCATCCCCCTTAATATGCGCCGCGATTTTTCCACAAATATCAGCAGCTCTGGTTGCCACAGTTGGTCCATTCCATAAATAATCGGTAGCCATACGCCATGGGTTACGAATTGATTCATAACCATAAGTATTGCTGCCATTTACAGTTCCATTTTCATTTGACCAGTCGCTTACCAAGCCTGTATTGGAATTACGGTTGGTGCCTAACAAATCATTAGAAGCCGTAATTGCTGTTGTATTCCAAAATGAAGCATTTGCGGTATTCACTTTGGCATATTCGCGGTAATATGCAGGTGAATAATAACTTGGATTTTTTTTATCATCCCACATATCACCCGGTTTCACATGACCGTTGGTTTTCATTTCTTTATCTTTGATTACCTGAATCAAAGAATTGGCATCGGTTTTATACGGACCGGAGGGCCACTGCACAGATGCAATAATAAGCGCCATGGCGGCATCGAGTTCCGCGTCGGTTGCGCCATTGCAATCGTAGCCACTACAACCGCCATTACAACCTCTGATCTTCCAGTTCATTACGCCGTTACTATTGCGGTTGGCTTTATAATAACCCCATAATCCGTCAAATAAGGATTTATCACCGGCATACGCCGCTAATAACATACCATAAGCAATACCTTCCGATACGGTATAATTCACGTCATCAAATCTTACTCGATATTGACTGCCGCAAGCCTCAACATATTTTGTTTTCCACGCATTATACACATCTGCCGCAGCTTGCGATTTACCATACGTACCGCTTGTCGGTAAATTTGTCGGCATAATTCCATACCGATAACTCGTGTTGCTTCCAAATGGCTTTGCCGGACTACCCGAATTAATTTGTGCCGATGATTGCACCGAAGCTAACACAATCATCCACAATAAAAATACAATTTTTCTCATGACAATTAAATTTAAGATTCTATAAACCCTTACATTCAAACAAACAATATTCAATTTTACAAAGATATAAGAAAACAGCAAAAAAATTTAATTTTATTTTGAAAAATACGATGATAAATTTTATTTTTTAAAATTTTAACTAACTTACTACGACCTGTTTAAAACAATATTTCGTTAAAATTGTTTCCCTTAAAGAAAAGTTAAAAGAGATTTTTTTGTACATTTGCACGGAAAAAATTAAATATAAAAAAATCGTTGCAGTTTTTTAAAATGGGACCAAATTTATTAGGAAAATATATCTTCAAGGTACTACCCTTTGAAGTGGATTTCAGGGGAAAATTGACGCTTCCCCACTTGACCAACTACATTCTCAACGTGGCAGGATACCACGCCGACGAGTGCGGGTTCGGTATATTGAAAGTCAACGAAAACAACCATTCTTGGGTGCTGTCGCGCTTGGTAATCGAAATGATAAAATACCCGAAAAACTATGATAAAATAGAGATACAGACGTGGGTAGAGAGTATTATGCGTATGTTTACCTTGCGAAATTTTGCTTTTCTGAATAAAGATGGCGAAGTGCTGGGCTACGCGCGTACCATCTGGGCAATGATAGACCGGACAACAAGAAAACCGGTAGATTTGACACAAACCACTCTTTCCGATTTTATTTATCCGAAAGAGTGTCCGATTGCAAAATCAGGAAAAATTCCTTTTTTGGAGGGCGAACCTAAGGAGAAATTTACGATTAAGTACAGCGATATTGATATAAATCAGCATTTTAACAGCAGCAAGTATGTCGAACACGTAATGGATGCCTTTACGTTGCACAAATTCAAAAAACGGGATGTCGCCCGGTTTGAAATTGAATTTATGTCGGAAGGGAAGTTTGGCGAGACGATTTCGCTCTATAAAAAGGAGAATTCGGATAACGAATTTTTCATTGAATTAAAAAATGAGCATAAAAACACATTAAGTAAAAGTAAAATCAAGTTTTAAGTAATAAATTGTAAGTTTCGCCTATTTTTTTATTTCTATTTCTAATTTTTATGTTTTTATCCGAAAAATAGTTACCTTTGTGGCGTTTTTGAGAAAAATAAATTTATACATTCCAAATTTAAAATAAAAAGAAAATGGCAGAAATGAATTTTGGCGGCGTAATAGAAAATGTAGTTACCCGCGATGAATTTCCATTAGAAAAAGCAAAAGAAGTATTGAAAGATGAGGTCATTGCCGTTATCGGTTATGGCGTTCAAGGTCCAGGACAATCGCTCAATTTGCGGGATAACGGATTCAATGTGATTATTGGTCAGGCTCCCGAGTTCAGCAAAGAATGGAATAAGGCAATAACAGATGGATGGGTAGAAGGTAAGACTCTTTTCCCAATTGAAGAAGCTGTACAAAAAGGTACTATTATACTGTTTTTGGTTTCCGACGCTGCTCAAATTGCCGTGTGGCCTCGTATCAAACCTTATCTTACAGCGGGAAAAGCTTTGTATTTCTCCCATGGATTTGGTATCACTTACAAAGAACGTACAGGCATTATTCCTCCGGACGATATTGATGTGATTTTGGCAGCTCCTAAAGGTTCAGGAACTACGTTGCGCCGTATGTTCCTGCAAGGCAGAGGGTTAAATTCGTCTTACGCTATTTTCCAAGATGCAACCGGAAGAGCTTGGGAACGTACTATTGCCTTAGGTATTGGTATTGGTTCAGGTTATTTGTTCGAAACGACTTTCAAAAAAGAGGTTTACTCAGACTTGACCGGCGAACGCGGTACTTTGATGGGCGCTATCCAAGGTATCTTGTTGGCTCAATACGAAGTGTTGCGCGAAAACGGACACACCCCTTCCGAAGCATTCAACGAAACAGTAGAAGAATTGACACAATCGTTAATGCCGCTATTTGCCGAAAACGGGATGGATTGGATGTATGCCAACTGCTCGACTACCGCACAACGCGGAGCATTGGATTGGATGGGACCATTCCACGATGCAACCAAACCGGTATTCCAAAAATTGTATGCTGAGGTGGCTTCCGGAAACGAAGCTCAACGTTCTATCGACACCAACTCCAAACCGGACTATCGTGAAGGATTGGAAAAAGAGCTAAAAGCGTTACGCGAAAGCGAAATGTGGCAAACGGGTGCGGTGGTACGTAAATTGCGTCCGGAAAGCAAATAATAATAACTTGAGTTCGGGATAAGGAATGGCTTGAAAAGCCGATTTTCATAACCGTAGGTCGCGCTTCGCTTAAAAAGTGCAACGACTTCTGCCTTTCAGGCAGTACAAAACCTCAAACTTCTGCCTAAAAGGCAGAAGTTTGAGGTTTTGTTTTACCGCAGGTTATGCTTCGCTTACCTACGGTTATGAAAATCAAGCCCTTCGGGCTAAAATAATAACATTTCTTATCCCGAACTCAGGTATATAGCTTAATGACAAGTTTTTTAGACAGCCTCTTTACACACAAAAACGGCAAACCTGAAAATGGTTTGCCGTTTTCTGTGTTGCATTGGACGCAGCGCAGTTGATTGTAGAGACGTGGCACGCCACGTCTCTACGGTGCGGTGCGTATCCAGTGTTCGGTTACAATTTCATCACTTTTACTGCCGTCACCTCATTTACCTGTAAGATGTACACACCTTTCGGATAATCGGTCAAGTCAACTTCGTTGCCATAGCCGCTGTATAACAATACGCCTTGCAGGGTGTATAGCTTAACGTCGGCATTAGCAGAAAGATACACTTTGTCAACAGTCGGATTCGGATACACGTTGATGACAATAGCGTCGTCTTCGATGATGCGAGTTCCCTTGTCGCCACGGTAATCAAGCGTTGCCAAGTTAGACACATTAAGCGTTGCCAGTTGATTGTCTTGGACATACAGATATTCAAGACTTGGCAACGATGCTTTCAGCGTAATGAGCAGGTTGTTGCCGGCATCCAATC
>Ga0209737_10000075_pt1 | contig 86602 bp, 66 predicted proteins | sample TergutCu122P3_FD_187284 | JGI IMG/M metagenome (GOLD analysis project Ga0209737, IMG submission 187284) | Cubitermes ugandensis P3 segment gut microbial communities from Kakamega Forest, Kenya - Cu122 P3 (SPAdes) (version 2) | ecosystem: Host-associated > Arthropoda: Insects > Digestive system...
TCGTTTGTGCTGGGGAAATTGTGCCCGGTACTGTGACTGGGTTAACGGTAATCAAAACCGTGTCGCTATAAGCTGGTGGACAAACGCCATTTTGAACCACTGCACGATAGTAACGGTTAGCGGTTAAGTTGCCCATTTCAGCGCTCGTTAATGTTGTTGTTGTGTTTGCAATAGTGGTAAATGTTGCAAAGTTATTCGTAGAATATTGCCATTCAACAACATTACCTACAATCGTACCGCCCAATGTTAACGGTGCCGGCGCTGTACCACTGCAAATCGTTTGCGTTGAGGAAATTCTACCCGGTACTGTCATTGCTTCTACCGTCAATATCCATTCACCTGTTGAAAATACTCCGGTGGTGTTGCAAGTACTGTCCATAGCTTCGCGATAAAAAGTATACGTACCCGCTATAGTAGTGTAGACTTCTCCCGGTGTGTAAGTTAGAGCCGTAGCTCCCTCAATAGGACCATAATCATCATACCATTGGTACGAATAAATACCGTCTCCGCCGGAAGCAGCTGTTATGCTTGTAATTTCGGAAGCATTCTCACCTATACAAATAGTTTCATTTCCGGTGATTATTTCACCCTGATTAAATTCAGGATATACTGCAATTAAAACAGAATCGCTAAATACTTCGGAGCAGACACCGTTCGTTACTACGGCTCTAAACCATGTATCTTGTACTAAGTTTCCGGTAGATAGAGTTTCATTTGTTTCACCTGAAATATCTGTAAACCCTTCTGAATTGCTTACAACTGAGCTTTGCCATTGGATATTGCCTTTATAGCCATTCAATGTTAATGTGATCCCCGTATTGTAACAAACAATACTATCAGCTTCCACAATGTTACCTGCAACAGGTGAAGAATCAATAACCAAAGTAAACACTTTCGTTGCTATCGCCGTTTCGGTTTGACAAGGAGTTTCCGTGTTGAAAACAGAGAAAGTAAACACTACGTTTCCGGCTACGCTATTTATAGTATAATCACGACCACTTAAGCTGCCGCCAACTGCAGTACCTCCTGTAATACTCCACTCGCCACGACCATTAATCACATATTCCGTTTCCCAATCGGGCAATCCGTAAGTAGTTCGGGTTACACAAATTTCATCTTCGTCTGTTATAGAAGAAACATCGAATGTTGCTTCGGGGTTAACAATTATGGTAATATCTTCATATTGCCCATCGCATCCATCTAAGGTGGGGGTTACGCGGTAGATTACAGAGCCGCTTGTTGTGGGGTCGGTCAATGTTAATTCTTGCTCTATGACAGATGCTGAACCGTTTGTAGCTCCCGAAACATTTGCGCCGGTTTGTGTCCATGAAAAAGTTGTTCCTGCCAAACCTGATGTTAATATTATATCGGTGGTTTCACCGGTACAAATGGGCGTTGTACCGGTAATAGAAACATTCGGTAATGGTTTTACGGTTACGATTATTTCCGCATTGCCCTCTACGCATCCCGGATTCTCCGGGTCGGTAACAGCTACGCTAATTGTAGCGTTTCCGGGGTTACTCCATAAGATTGTTATAGAATAATTATTAAGTGAGCCATCCCCATTGCCTCCGCTAATTACTTCCCATCCAGCATCTCCGGTAATATTCCATATATATTCATATTCTATATCCATCACATTTAACACATAAGTCTCCGTAGTTCCGCTACACACTGTATCTGTATCCGAACTAAACGCCGGATAAATACTCTCGCTCACATTTAAAGTAAAAACTACAGAATCTACCGGATTATCTTTTTGGCAAGAAGCTGCTGTATTGTAAATTAAGAAAGTAAAGGTTACTACTTCTTCTACATTAGCTAAAGTATAAACATTGCCGGTAAACGTTCCTTGATAATCTACACCAGCCTCGCCATTTATTCTCCATACACCATTCCCATTGATAACGTAGGAAGATCCGTTCCAATTTGGCAATGAATAACTCACATCGTGAGCACAAACGGAAGCGGTTTGTGTTCTCTGCAAGGTAGTTGTAGCCATTGATTGTACGGTAAGCGTATAACTTCCGCTTGAAAGTACAGGTGTAGTTTGGCAAGTGCCATCATTAGCGCTGCGGGTATAAACAATAGTTGCATCTGTAGCGCCTGTATTTATTCTATCTGACTGAGGAATAGTATAAGTAGCATTATTACTGCCCGAAACTAATGTTCCGTTTCTATACCACTGGTATGTAATATTGCCATCTCCGCCAGTGGCATTACTTAAACTGCCAATATTTGCAGGATCGGTTGCACCTGAACAAATGGTAGATGATCCTGATTCTATCTCACCCGAAACAAATACAGGACGTACAGTAATGTATGCGCTTGCTGAGCGCAAACTGCCCAACAAGGTTGTTCCAGAAACCGATAAACCGGGAACATTACTTGAAACGTTTGTTGCATTTGGATAATTGATATTGTACGTTGCTATTACCCAGTATTCTCCTGCGTCTGCAACCTGAACGTTAGTGATCGTATAAGTATTTCCAGTTACTCCCGTAAGTAGCGAGCCATCTTTATACCACTGATAAGTAATACCTGGTGTTTGTGCACAAATAGACATGTTTACCGTGTTACCGATACAATAGGTTCCGGTACCGGAAACAAGAGCGGTTGGAATGTCATAGGAAATAAGCACACGACCGCCAGCGCCATGTCCGCCGGGTTCAGAGAGACCATATCCGGAGCTACCGCCACCACCGGGATTACAACCATTATTGCCGACACCGGTACTGCTCAACACGCTACCACCAATACCACCATTAGGACCACCGGCATTACCTCCACCGCCGCCGGTTCCACTACCGGCACTGCCGCCATTTGTACCTGCAATATTTATGTTGCCATTTCCGGAAGTACTTCCTCCAGCGCCGGTAGCGCTTCCATCGGTTCCTCCAAATGGACCTCTATAAGTACCCCCAATTCCGCCATTCGCGCGAATAGTAATATTATTGTATGTAATGTAACTTTGTCCGCCTGTTCTGCCCGAATTACTACCACCTTCTCCTCTTGCGCCGCCGCCGCCTACTTGCCCGGTAATACTATTACCTGTTCCGGTGCTGAAATTCAGTGAAATATAACCGCCGCCACCGCCGCCGCCGCCATGTCCTCCTAATGAAGAAGTACCACCGGCGCCACCGCCACCACCATAAGCTTGCCCTGAGATGTTAGTTGCACAAGGAGGAAGAGGCGCAATAAAAGTATAAGTACCTGGTGCGTTTGATCCTGTGGATGCAATACATGGGCGACTTACCGGATTATCATACATAATCGTCACTGTTTGTCCCAATCCCGTCAACATAAATCCACACATAAAAAACAACGCTAAAAATAGCGTGAAAATCCATTTGCTTTGCCACATTTTTTGATCGGAAAAATAAATATTTTTCATAACAGACTGTATATTAATTATTAAATAAAATAAGATTGAACTATAATCTGCAAAAATAAAAAAAATAAGATTTCTATTATTGATAAATAAAAAAATTGAGCGGTATTTGTAATATCGCTCAACGAAAAATCCTTGCTGCACTCCTTATTTCGGGTGTAGCATGGAATCCTATAAAAAATGTTAAAAGTTCTTTTCTTGCAACTGATAATACGCCTGCGGATGGTCGCAAGAAGGGCACATTTCCGGAGCATGATATCCGAAGTGAAGGTATCCGCACTCGCGACATTGCCACGTTTCTTCCATTTTTCTTTTAAATACTTCGTTGGTTTGCATATTATCCAATAATTTGCGATAACGTGCTTCGTGTGCTTTCTCTACCAAAGCAATAGCACGGAACTTTGTTGCAATTTTCGGAAAACCTTCTTCATCAGCGACACGTGCAAACTCAGGGTAAAGGTCTTCCCATTCTTCTTTTTCGCCGGCAGCAGCTTCTTTCAAATTTTCTTCGGTCGTAGCAATAACTCCAGCAGGATACATTGCCGTAATTTCTACATGACCTCCTTCTAAAAATTTAAAGAATGTCTTGGCATGCGCTTTTTCTTGTTCGGCAGTTTCTAAAAAGATAGCGGAAATCTGTTCATAGCCCTCTTTTTTAGCTTGTGATGCAAAAAAAGTGTAACGGTTTCTGGCTTGCGATTCCCCCGCAAACGATTTTAATAGATTTTGTTCGGTTTTGGTTCCTTTAATACTCATAATATTTAATGATTAGTGGTTTGATTAATGGTTAATTATTTTTTGCTGTAAGAGTGTCATTTGTATTATTCATATACTACCACAAAAACATCTTCATTAGGTCGTTGAAGGTTGAGTTGTTCGCGGGCATATTTTTCTAACTTCCCGGCAGTATCATCTTGCAATTGTTCAAAGGTATATGTATTGTTAATCTGGTTTTTTATTTTGATTACATTTTCATCTAATTGCTTAATCTTTAAATTTAACTTCCGGTGTTTATAAATGTTGTTTTCTGAAAAAAAGAATAAATATGTAAAAAAAACGACTAAAGTTATTCCGCTGATTATCATTAAAGGTTTACGGCTCATTGCAATTAAAGTTTCCGCAAAAGTATAAATAATTTTTTAACGTAAATAGTCAGTTTAAAAAAAGTTTAAAGTTTAAGGTTTAAAGAAGATTCAAATAAAAATCGTTTCTTTGCAGGTTAATTCAAATGAGAAGTGCATAATGCACAAATTAGTGAGATATGGAAAAGAAAATTGATAGATTTGACGATAAAGATTTTTCGCAAGGCGAAAATTTAGAACAATATTTAGACTTGGATATTCGGATTCCGGTTTCCGAAGAAGCTAAAAAGATAGCGGAGAATGTATTTCATTCCCGCGGACTGTCCGCACCTCCCGAAATTGATGAGGCGCACTGCAAAAGTTATTGTTTAAGTTGCTGTAAATTAGCTTCACACGACTGGATAAAAGAGCTGAAAGTAGCGCCTGCGTACAAAGATTTCCCTATTTGTGAAGTGCGGTTTAAAAATAGCCATAAAGACTTTTTCCTGCTTCCTGAGGAAGGGCATTACAGCGTAGGAGATATTGTGGCGGTAGAGGCGCAGACAGGGCACGATATTGGCATCATTTCTATGCTGGGGTTGAGTGTGAAAAAACAATTAACTAAAAAGCGTATTAAACAGGAAGAGGTTATCAAGAAACTGTATCGCCATGCGCGCGTAGCCGACATTGACAAGTGGATTTCTACGGTAGATATGGAAAATGCAACGATGCTCTCTTCGCGTTACATTGCATGGGATTTGAATCTAAACATGAAGGTAAATGATGTTGAATACCAAGGAGATGGCACTAAGGCTGTTTTTTATTATTCGGCAGAAGATCGAGTTGATTTTCGTGAATTGATAAAAATCTTAGCAGAGCAATTTAAGATTCGTATTGAAATGCGACAAATTGGTGTACGACAAGAGGCGGCGCGTTTGGGCGGATTGGGGACCTGCGGAAGAGAACTCTGCTGCGCTTCATGGCTTACCGGTTTTCAATCCGTTTCTACAGTAACCGCACGCACGCAACAACTTACCTTAAATCCGCAAAAATTGGCAGGCATGTGCGGAAAACTAAAATGTTGCCTCAATTTTGAGCAAGAAACCTACCTCCAAGAACTGAAAGCTTTCCCGCAACCAAATGTCCATCTGTTAACCAAAAAAGGAAAAGGTTTCTATAATAAAATTGATATTATGAAGAAAGTGGTATGGTACCATTACGCCGATGACCATTCTACTATTTACGCCATTCCTTTGGAGAAAGTCAATCAAATTATTGAAATGAACAAAGCCGGAAAACGCCCCGAAACATTAGAAGAATTTGCCATTGTAAATCAAAAGAAAATAGACGAAGGTGGAAATTATTGTTTAGAGGAGTTGAAAAATATTGAGGATCAGTAAATATAAGAGCAGAAAAATTTCTGCCCTTATAGGAAATAATTATACACCATTTTCTTATCTCGGTGTAATTGCTCAACAAGATCATTTACATTCTTAAACCGAACTTCATTGCGAATTTTATGCAAAATTTGGAAGGAGATCTGTTGGTTATAAATGTCTTCATTAAAGTCTAAAAGATGAATTTCAATGGTAGTTTCTTGCAAATCAAGCGTGGGTCTAGTCCCTACGTATAACATTCCTTTATAGGCTGTAGGGACATTGCGTGCAACGCCACTACAAATGTTAACCAAAACAACATAAACGCCATTTTCCATATGTAAATTACTGTCAATCAATCTGATATTAACTGTTGGGAATCCGAAATCCTTACCTCTACCCAATCCATGGATTACCGTTCCGAAAATTTTGTCGTGCATAATAAGGATATTTTTTTACAAAGCGAAAATATAATTTATTTGCTATGAACGAGTTTAAAAAATAGCAAAAAGAAAACGCTTGAAAAGGTGATTTTACTATATACAAAGATTTTTAAAAGTCAAGGGCTAGGGTGTTTTTTTTTTAACTTTTTTTTGTTCATTTTTGGGACATCAAAGAAAAGACAAAATTAATTTGTTAATTGTTTCATAGTAAAAAGAATATGGTTAAGGTATGGCGATAGAGGTGTCGAAAATCACAAAAGATTTCAAGAGCGTTTGGGCTAACTGTCTGGAAATCATACGTGATAACGTTGATGAGCAGAATTTTCAAACATGGTTTGTTCCTATCATACCTATAGGTATTGATAAAACAACACTTGTATTGCAGCTTCCTTCTCACATGTTTTATGAGTGGTTAGAAGAGCATTACATTAATTTGCTCAAGAAAGTAATAAAAAAAGAATTGGGAAATACGGGAAAATTACAGTACCGTGTCGTGATGGAAAAGAAAACCACCGATTCGCAAACTATTAACTTACCTTCCAACCCGCGTCAAGCGGTTTCCAATCCGGCGATCAGTGTTCCTATAGAGTTATATAAGTCTGGCAATAAAGAATTGCCAGCCCCTTTTGTAGTTCCGGGTATTAAAAAACATAAAATTCCGTCTAATTTAGTTGAATCCTATAATTTCGACAATTATGTGGAGGGCGATTGCAACCGGTTGGCGCGCACTGCCGGCTGGGCAATTGCACAAGATCCGGGCGGTACATCATTCAATCCGTTTTTTATCTATTCCGAAGTAGGGCTTGGGAAAACCCACTTGGCACATGCTATCGGGCTGCAAACGAAGGTAAATTTTCCAAATAAAACCGTTTCTTATATTAATGCGGATACCTTTTACCAACAATATATAGAAGCTTGCAAAACCGGAAACCGCAACGACTTTATTTTATACTATCAATCTATTGATGTACTTATTATTGATGATATTGAACATCTTGGCTCCGGAAATAAAGTGGCTACACAAGAAGCATTTTTTCACATTTTCAATCATTTACATTTAAAAAAGAAGCAAATTATTATCACTTCCGATAAGTCTCCTGTAGATATTACCGGTTTTGAGGCACGTTTGCTTTCCCGTTTTAAATGGGGATTAACCGTTGAGTTGACAATTCCCGATTTTGATACACGCGTTAAAATTTTACATAAGAAATTAGAAAACAACGGCATTACTTTTCCTGATGAGGTAATTACGTATTTGGCATTGCGTATTACTTCGAATACCCGCGAATTGGAAGGCGCCATGATTGCCATTTTAGCGCAAGCTTCGCTCAATCACCGTCCCGTAACGGTTGATTTAGCAAAAGAAATGATTGATAAGTATGTAAAAAGTACTGCCAAAGAAATTTCCGTAGAATACATTCAAAAAATTGTGGGAGAATATTTCGGAGTGTCCACTGAAAAAATTAATGCTAATAAAAGAGATAGAGAAATAGTACAACCACGGCAAATTTGCATGTTTTTTGCCAAAAAATACACGAAACTTCCACTCGCTACCATAGGCGCACATTATGGAGGCAAAGACCACGCCACAGTGCTTCACGCTTGCCGGACAATTTCGAATCTCTATGAAACAGATAAAAAGATGAAAATCTATGTTGATGAGATTGATAAGAAGATGAAGATTTAGACTTTGCTTTTAACAGTCCACATTAATTACCACCCGAACTTGCTTAAATTTTGAATGTGTTTGAAATTGCATAACAATTTGCCACAAAGCTTCTTTTTTCTTTTCTAAAGAAGAATCTTTAGAAAATTTTATCCAGATGTCTTTTAAAAATTGGTTCTGTAAACGACCTATGAGTGGAAATTCCGGTCCAAGAACCTGTTTGGGAAACCTTTTTTGCAACTCAAAAGCTAATTCAGTTGCGGCTTGGTTTACCCATTCTAAATTATTATGTTTCAATGTAATTTTTATCAAACGATAGACCGGCGGATAACGAAACTTTTTCCGTTCCTCTATCTGGCTATCGTACATCGCTTGAAAGTTATTGCCTATCACATATTTCAAAGCAGGATGCCATGGTTGATAGCTTTGTATAATTACTTTACCCGGAAGTTCTTTTCTTCCTGCGCGGCCACTCACTTGGGCCATCACTTGAAACGCTCGTTCAAATGCCCTAAAATCAGGAAAAGTGAGCATATTATCCGCTTCCAGAATACCCACCACACTTACCCTGTCAAAATCTAACCCTTTGGTTACCATTTGTGTGCCCACTAAAATATCGGTACGCTGTTTTTCAAAATCAGAGATAATTTTTTGATATGCCGTTTTTGAACGTGTGGTATCCAGATCCATGCGTGCCACTTTGACATCGGGAAAAAGTAGCATTAAAGTCTCTTCAATTTTCTCTGTGCCAAACCCTTTCATCTCAATATCCACGCTCTCGCAATGTGGACAGCGGGCGGGCGTTGCAATAGCGTAGCCGCAATAATGGCACTTTAACAAATTCGATTTTTTATGATAAGTTAAAGTAACATCGCAATGAATGCAAGTAGGCATGGTTTGGCATGCATTGCAATAAAGCCGCACAGCATATCCTCTACGATTTTGAAATAGAATAATTTGCTCTTTTCTTTCGAGCGCAGCTGCCATGTTGTCAATTAAAAAATGAGATAAATGACCTTCCATTTTTTTCTGACGTCGCGCTTCAGGAATATTTTCTATCCAAATTTCGGGCAATTGGCTTTCGGCATAACGTTGAAATAACTCCACTAATCCGTATTTTCCTTGTTTTACATTGTAATAACTTTCTAGCGAAGGAGTTGCTGTTCCCAACAACACCGGCGCCTGATGTAATTTTCCAAGAATAACGGCGGCATCGCGGGCGTTGTAACGTGGCGCCGGATCTTGCTGTTTGTACGAAGCATCATGCTCTTCATCCACAATAATGAGTCCCAAGTTTTGGTAAGGTAACAAGAGTGCAGAACGTGCCCCGAGAATTAGTGAGTACTTTTGTTCATCTTCTGTGCCATGTTGCAACACCCGGTTCCAAATTTCTACTCGTTCAAATTCATTAAATCGTGAATGATACACTCCAACTTTATTTCCGAAATATTTTTGCAAACGGCTTACTATTTGTGAAGTAAGCGCAATTTCAGGTAGCAAATATAACACTTGTTTGCCTTGCGCCAGCACTTCATCAATTATCTTCATGTAAATTTCTGTTTTTCCGCTGCCGGTAATGCCGTGCAACAAAACAACCGGAAATTGCATAAAAAGTTCTTTTATTTGCATAAAACTTTTTTGTTGCACTTCCGATAAATAAATGTCGTTAATATTATTTATTGAAGGAACATCTTGCAAACGGCTACTTTGCTCTTCTTTTTGAATCAACACATTATTATTAATCAATGTTTGCAATGAAGAGGGTGAACATTCCGATTTTTTCAACAATTCCGATTTTTTCACACGATCTTCATTTCTTTTTAGCATTAAAAATGCTAATAAAAGTTGCGATTGCTTTTCAGTTTTTTTTGACGCACTTAATTTATCTAATAATTCAAAAAGCGCCGGTTCATCATTCAAATAACTTTCGTGTAAAAAAATATAGGCTTCTTTTTTTGCATAATACGGATTTTTAATCTCCTCGGTGGTTAAAATCACGTTTTTCTCTACCAACGATTTAATTATAGGAAAAATCTTTTGAATGTCCACAGTTTTTTGCGCTTCTGCAACGGTCATTCGTTGCCGGTAAGAGAGCGCTTCTGCAATTTTCAATTCCCGTTCGGTAAGCGTTGAAATATCGCCATCGAAATTAGGATGCAACATTATTAACGTTTCTCCCGCCAATTTGAGTCCCGATGGCATTGCAGCAGCCATCACTTCGCCGGTGTGGCACAAATAGTAGTTTGCGATCCATTTCCAAAGCACAAGCTGTTTTTCGGTAACAATAGGCGCTGCATCAATAACATCAACAACATATTTAACATGCAAAAATGAAGGCGCATTCGTGTGAACTGTCATCACTAATCCTGCATAAAGTTTATTTTTTCCAAATGGAACCACTACCCTCGTACCGGCTTTTATTTGTGAGTCCAGTTCATAAGGCACACGATACGTGAAAATTGCCGGCAGTGGCAGTGGTAACAAAATATCGGCAAAGTAAGTAGTGCGAGACATGATTAACGATCACAGTAGGGTACAAAGTTTGTATCCTTATAATGACTGAATAATTAATTTTATTGTTGAGACAAGGATATTAAATTAAATAATTCTGTTACTTTTGCACCTCTAAAAACAACGGCTCTGTAGTTCAATGGATAGAACGAAAGTTTCCTAAACTTTAAATTCGGGTTCGATTCCCGGCGGGGCTACGAAAACTTGCTTTCTTTTTATTGGATTCTTGATAAGCATCTAATAATTAGATCTATAGCATAACTTTCACTTCAAACTCCTCATAACCTTCAATAATATCACCAACTTTAATGTCGTTGAAGTTTTCAATATTTAATCCGCAATCTTGTCCTATAACTACTTCTTTCACATCATCCTTGAAGCGTTTCAAGGAGCCTAGTTTTCCGGAATAGATTACGATACCATCGCGAATTAAGCGGACTTTGGTATTGCGTTGTAATTTTCCATCAAGCACCATACAGCCTGCAATATTTCCAACTTTTGTAATTTTGAATACTTCGCGTACCTCAAGGTTGCATAATATTTTTTCGCGAATTTCCGGTGTATGCATCCCTGCTATGGCGTCTTTAATTTCGTTGATAGCGGTATAGATAATTGAATAGATGCGAATGTCAATTTGCTCTTGTTCGGCCAGTTTTCTTGCACCAGGAGAAGGTCTTACCTGGAACGCAATAATAATCGCGTTAGATGCAGAAGCTAACAATACGTCACTTTCCGTAACGGCGCCCACCGATTTATGAATTACATTAACCTGTACTTGTTCGGTAGAAAGTTTTAATAATGAATCGGCTAAAGCTTCTACAGAACCATCCATATCTCCTTTTACGATGATATTCAACTCTTTAAAATCTCCAATAGCAATTCTTCTGCCGATTTCATCCAAAGTAATATGTTTTTGGGTACGAAGTCCCATTTCACGAGCCAGTTGCGCACGCTTAGTTGCTGCTATACGGGCATCATACTCTGATGTACACACCTTCAGGAGGTCTCCGGCTTGCGGCGCTCCGTTCAGTCCAAGCAACAATACCGGAGTTGCAGGTCCTGCTTCTTTCATTGGCTGATTACGCTCATTGAACAACGCTTTCACTTTACCGAAATAATTACCGGCTAAAATCGGATCTCCAATTCTAATAGTTCCGTTTTGAATCAATACCTTAGCTACGTATCCTTTTCCTTTGTCTAGAGAAGATTCTAACACGGTTCCACTTCCGGGCTTCTTGGTGTTGGCTTTCAAATCCAATAGTTCAGCTTCAAGGAGCACCTTTTCAAGAAGTAGATCAATATTGAGTCCTTGTTTGGAGTTAATCTCTTGACATTGATATTTTCCACCCCAATCTTCTACCAAAATATTCAGATTAGCTAAAGCCTCTCTAATTTTTTCGGGGGCCGCATTGGCTTTATCTACCTTAGTGATGGCAAACACCATGGGCACTCCGGCAGCTTGAGCATGGTTAATGGCTTCCACGGTTTGGGGCATTACAGAGTCGTCGGCAGCAATTACAATGATAGATAAGTCGGTAACTTTTGCACCGCGGGCACGCATAGCAGTGAACGCTTCGTGTCCCGGAGTATCTAAAAATGTAATTTTTCTTCCATCGGGTAAGTTTACCAAGTAAGCTCCAATGTGTTGCGTAATTCCACCGGCTTCACCGGCAATTACATTAGTTTTCCGAATATAGTCAAGCAAAGATGTTTTTCCATGATCAACGTGTCCCATAACCGTAATAATGGGGTGACGCAGAGTTAAGTCTTCCGGTTTGTCTTCTTCTTCTATTTTAGCGGCTTCATCAATATCTGTGGTCACAAATTCTACTTCAAAACCAAACTCCTCCGTCAGTAGTGCAATAGTTTCCGCGTCTAATCTTTGGTTAATAGAAACAAAAAGTCCGATACTCATGCAAGTAGAAATGATTTGATTTACGGGAATATTCATTAATATTGCCAAGTCGTTTGCCGTAATAAACTCCGTAACTTTCAGTTTCTTTTGATTTTGGAGTTCCTGCATTTCGCTCTCATACATTTCCGACTGGATCTGCGCACGCTTCTCTCTTTTACGTTTAGACGTTTTAGATTTTCCAAGCGGCTCCAAGCGTTGCATAGTTTCTTTTATTTGGCGTTGAATATCTTCATCGGATATTTCGACTTTTGCCACCACTTGTTTCTGCTTGTCATCATCCTGTTTTCCGGCATGATGTTTTATGCGTTTACGTTTACGCTTTTTCTCAACATTAGCTTTTTCTTTTTGTGCTTGCTCCTGGTTCTCTTTTTTAGACTGCTCTTTTGATTTAAAAGCTCCTAAATCAATCTTACCCAATATTACCGGAGCATCTACTTTGATATGTTTTGTTTCAATATGCTCAATAGCAGGCTTTTGATCCACTAGAGGTTCTTTAGAAGTAATGTTGGTATCTACATCAGTCTTAATATTTTCTTCTTCTTTAGCTTTTTCCTGAACAACTTCTTTTATTTTAATTTTTTCTTTCTCTTGAGTTTTTTCTTTCTCTTGAGCAACTTTTCCACGCTTTTGATCTTTTTTACCTTTATCTTTCTTTGATTTCTTTTCTTCAAAAGTAGAGAGATCTATGGTGCCTTTAACAATGATATTTTTTGAAAGATCTTCGATCACTGTTTCAATATGTTCCGGTTTAGAAACTGTTTTTTCTTCAGAAGCAACAGGTGCAACTGTTTTTTCTTCAATAACGGGTTCAACAGCTTCAGGGATTGTAATTTTTTCGACTACTTTTTTAGGAGTCAAATCAATTTTCCCTACTACTTTCGGCACTTGAATTTTTGTTTTGATTTTTTCTACCGGAGGTTTTTCTTCAACTGGAGGTTTTATATTAACAGCAGGTGTAACTTTAAGCTCTTCTACTTGATGTTTAATCTCTTCATGTTCTGTTTTTGGTTTTGAGAAAGTACCGATATCTAACTTTTCGGCATCTTCTTTTACCTTTTTGTCACAAAGAAATTCTTTTAATAGAATCTCACAAATTTCCGGAGTAATTTTTGTGTTAATATTGTCAATGATATCAATATTATGTTTTTTTAGTAAAGATACGATTGACGATGTGGCTACATTGAATTCTCTAGCAGCTTGTCCTAATCGCGTTATTTTCTTTTCGTCAGACATATTTGTATTGTGTATTTGTTTGTTTGGTTTGGATTTTAAAGATTTTAAGATTTAATATTTATTGATTTGTCGGTTTATGATTTGGAATTTATGATTTGTAACATGAACCTTAAATTTTTAAACCTTTAAATTATTTGTTGTCTAATCAGTTATATCCAATTCCTTTTTTATAGATGCAATTACATCATCTACTGTTTCTTCTTCAAGATCGGTGCGTTGAATTAATTCTTCGCGGCTTAATTTAAGCACACTAGTAGCAGTATCGCAACCAATAGCTTTAAATGCATCAATTACCCATTGATCAAATTCATCGGTAAATTCGTTTAAATCAACGTCTTCTTCTTCTTTAACATCGTCTCTAAAAACATCAATTTCGTAGCCTGCCAATTTACTTGCCAATTTGATATTATAACCTCCTTTTCCAATGGCTAGCGAAACCTGATCGGGTTTCATATACACATTCGCGGTTTTGTTTTCTTCATCAATTTCGATGTAAGAAATTTTAGCCGGACTGAGCGCTCTAGAAATAAGTAGTTGTGTGTTGTTTGTATAGTTAATAACGTCAATGCTTTCTTTACGTAATTCGTGAAAGATACTATGAATACGACTACCTTTTACGCCCACGCAGGCGCCAACGGGATCAATCCTGTCATCGAAAGACTCCACCAATACCTTTGCACGTTCACCGGGAGCGCGCACAACGTTTCTAATTGTGATAAGACCGTCGTACACTTCCGGAATTTCAGTTTCCATCAATCTTTCTAAAAATAGCGGTGAAGTTCTTGAAATGATAATTTGCGGAGAAGATCCTTTGATATCCACACGATGTACTACGGCAGTAAGGGAGTCGCCTTTTTTGTATTTGTCGGCAAGAATTTGTTCGCCTTTAGGCAGAATAAGTTCTACACCATCTTCATCCATTACCAAAATTTCTTTTTTCCACACTTGGCTTACTTCGCCGGTAACGAGTTCTCCAATACGATGTTCATATTTTTTATAGATGAGTTCTTTTTCGTATTCCATGATTTTGGTAATCAAATTTTGGCGTAACGCCTGAATCTCGCGACGTGCGAAGTCGGAAAAACGTACATTCTCCATTACTTCTTCACCTACTTCAAAGTCGGGTTCAATTTTAATAGCTTCAGAGAGTGCAATTTGGGTAAATTCGTTTTTTACGCGGCCATCTTCTACAATTTCTCTATATCGTTGAATTTCCAACTCTCCGCGGTCTACATTTACTATGACTTCAAAGTTAGCGTCCGCTCCATATTTTTTGGTAAGCGCTGAGCGAAAAATATCTTCCAATATTCTCATCAACGATTCTCTTTCAATGTTTTTAAAATCTTTAAACTCGGCTAGGGTTTCTAATAAGTTTAGACTTTCTTCCATGACGTTTTATTTTGTTATTTACATTATTAGTTTCGTTATCAAATAAAAAGAAGGGCTTTTGACCCCACTTTTCTTTCTTCTAAAAAAAACTCCCACCGATAGTAGTGAGAGTAGTGTAGAGTTGACCAACCTGGATTCGAACCAAGACCGACAGAACCAAAACCTGGAGTGCTACCTTTACACCATTGGTCAATTGCTCTTTTGAGGCGGCGAAAATATACTTTTTTTTGATATTATATTTATGGAATGTTTTTTTTGTTGTAGGGACAAAAAATTTCTGTCCCTACAATTTTTACATTTCCCAAACCGCGCCCTCTTTGGTATCTTTAATCGTGATTCCCAGTGCTGTTAAGTGATTGCGAATGGCATCGGCAACTGACCAATTTTTATTGAGCTTTGCCTCTTGACGCATTTCAACAATCATATTCATCAGTCCTTCAACAATTTCATTACTTCCTGTACCCTTTTCTTCAGGAAGCAGTCCCAAAATATCAAAAAGGAAAAGCCTGAAATTGATTCTAAGCAGTTCAATATCTTCTTTTGCTAATGAAAGATGGTTTTCTTTCACACTGTTGATGATGCGTACAGCATCAAAAAGCTCGGCAATTAGTTTTGGGGTATTTAAGTCGTCGTTCATTGCGTCGTAGCAACGTTGTACCCAAGCCGCTATGTTTTCGTCTGATTGCTCTTTTGCCGGTAATTTATTCAATAATTTTTCAACGGCGTACAATTTTTGCAATCCTTTTTCAGCTGCTACCAGCGCTTCGTTTGAAAAATCAATTGTGCCACGATAATGTGCCTGCAAAATAAAATAGCGAATGGTCATCGGTGAATACGCATGTTCCAACAACGGATGATCGCCGGTGAAAAATTGGCTGAGTGTAATAAAGTTACCCAATGATTTACCCATTTTTTGCCCATTAATGGTAATCATGTTGTTGTGCATCCAGTATTTCACTGATTCTTTGCCGTGCACTACAGTAGCTTGGCACACTTCCGATTCGTGGTGCGGGAACAGTAAGTCCATACCACCGCCGTGAATATCGAAATGGTCACCTAAATATTTTGTACTCATTGCCGTACACTCAATATGCCAACCGGGAAAGCCATTACTCCATGGTGAACGCCATTGCATAATATGTTCCGGTGCGGCTTTTTTCCAAAGTGCAAAATCGGCAGGATTACGTTTCTCATCCTGCCCATCTAAAGCACGTGTATTGGCAATCATTTCTTCCAGTACTCTGCCCGAAAGTTTACCATAGCCAAAATCTATATTATACTTTGGCACATCAAAATAAACAGAACCATTTGAAATATAAGCATATCCTTTGCCTAAAATCTGTTCAATCACTTCTATTTGTTCAATAATATGTCCTGACGCACGCGGTTCAATAGAGGGACGCAGTACATTCAATTTATCCATTGCGTGATGGTAACTATCAATATAAAACTGTGCAATTTCCATAGGTTCAAGCTGTTCCAGCCGTGCTTTTTTAGCAATTTTATCTTCTCCTTCGTCGGCATCATTTTCCAAATGTCCTACATCGGTAATATTGCGCACGTAACGTACTTTATATCCGATATGCGTTAAATACCGGAACAAAATGTCGAATGTAATTGCAGGGCGTGCATGTCCCAAATGTGGTTCTCCATATACGGTAGGTCCGCAAACATACAAACCAACTCTACCAGGTACAATGGATTCAAAGGGTTCTTTTTGCTTGGAAAGCGTGTTGTAAAGGTAGAATATGTGAATCATATATTGAATTTTAAAGATTTCAAAATTGGTTTTCGGACTTTATAATAGTTGCATATCTAAAAACTATACGCCACACCTAACCCAAACATTTCCTGAAATTGCGTCCGTCGATGCGGCGCTTCTTCAAATAAAATTTTCGGATAATATCTTAAATTGGTGGTAAGCGAAACATTTAATACTTTTAAGAATTGATACGTTATCATAACATTCCAATCTACATTGAAATGTCCGAATTTTTGATCTTTATCTGTATAGGGTGTATAAAACTGTAAGCCTGTTAATATTCTTAAATTTTTCACACCATCGTACATAATTCCCGCACTAAATGCCATACCCAATGAGGCAAAAGCTGTTTTATCTAACGGCACACCAAAAGAATGGCGCAAAACAGAGTCGGTACAGCTTGTAATTAAACTCGCAAAAGGAGAAAAATATAAGGTTATCAGCTCTGTCCACTTCCAATTTATTCCTACAGAAATTTCAGTAAATGAAGGAGAAAGCCAATTGGAAATTTTATTACGTGAACCATCTTCCAAATAATCGTAGCCGCGTGTGTATTGCGATCTAAAAGTACCGCTTGCAGCAGCATACCACGTACTCTTCTTTCCTTCCGGACTGATTTCGTATCCAATTGTAGTGATGAAGTTTATCCTATCATTGCTTTTTCTCCATCTATATGAGGAAAAATTCGACGAATAGAAAACGCCAAAGTCGGTGTCAAGATTTGTATCCCAGGCAATTCTATTCTTCTTATAATGCAACAATAAGTTAGCAAAGCTAACTCCTGTAAGACTGCTATTCCCTCCTGCTGACCAATTCACTAATTGGGTTTGAGAGATTTTTAATCCTACCGCGCCCGAAAACCTCCAATATTCTTTCCATTTAGAAGGTTTTTGTAGCGTATCCGGTTGCTCAGCAGCAAGAACCGATTTAAACGAAACAATGCTAAAAATTGCTAAGAAAACAAGGACTCTTTTCATAAATTGCTATTTATAAGTGGGTAATATATTCATGTGTTGTTTTATTATCTATTGAGTTTATGGTAGGTTCTCCACCAACGTTCCGGAACTATATCTTTGCACGCCGTTTCAAAATCATTTTTTGAACAAGGGAGAAAGTATTTTTTATCTTGTTGTGTTTTAACATGAAAAAACGGAACTTCGATCCACCAACGTCCAGTTTTTTTACTTTGATAAAAAACCAACTCATTTAGCGCATTGGTTACGGTTACCGCATGGCGCAAATATTGATCCTGATTTTTAAACAATATGTCGTTTTGCCGATGACTAAATCCTTCAATAAAATACCAAAGAATATGTGCAATAAGCTGCGAAGTTTGTGTATTATAATCTAATATGGGATTATATTCATAAATGCCGAACGAGGAGAGTTTATCACTCAAGCCGGCAAATAAGGCTACTTGGCATATTTCTTCTCCATAAAAACCATTTGCAGAAGCATTTGCATTACCGGGTGCATCTCCTTGACGCACTGCCGAAATATCCAATGCCAACATTTCTGCATTGCGCACAATAGGCTCAATTTCTTCCATATCTTTCCGCAAACCTCCCACACGATAAATCTCAAAAAATAACTGTTTCATTAACTCAATATCAGTCTGCCTGTTTAAGTAAGTTTGATATCCAATATTTGAATAGTTGAGAAGATAATTGGGTTGTTGCAAAATAATTTTATTCAAATATCCACTTGATGAGATGGAGTCTTTTTCATTCCCCAAATCAAACTTCGAATCCACAGAAACAATATTCACTACCTTTTCCAATTTTGAATAAGCTTGATAATTAGCAAAAGATAAATCGTTGCTTCCACCCAAAATAACAGGAATTACTTTCTGTTCTAGTAAATAAGCAAGAATATCGGAGAGAGCGACATAAGTATCTTCAACAGTTTTTCCAAGAGTTAAATTACCCAAATCTAAAATAGAAACATCGTTTTTCCAATAAAATAATTTATAAAATTCTTTTCTAATTTCATCGGGGGCAGTGCTACATCCTTCGTTATTATTCGAATATCTTGCTTCCGGAACTCCTAAAAGGACAATATCTATATTCGATAAATCAGGTTCTTTTTCTTCGTTAGTAAACCAAATATGACTTACTAATAATTGTGAATCAATGCATTTACCTTCAGAAAAATAAAGGTCTACATTTATGGGCTTAAAAAAAGGAAGGAGTTCCATTTTTATTTTTTTCTAATAAAACGTTTTTTTGCAGTAGGTGTAGATTGTGTAATAATTTGAGAAGCTTCTTGCCAAGTAAGTGTTTCCGGCGTTATTTCTTTCGGAATTTTAAAATTATCAATGCCGTTTGTAATATAAGCGCCATATTTTCCATTCATCACTTTAATCTTATCATCTTCCGGAAAAGTTATCAATACATTTTTGGAACCGGCACCGGAAATTTGTTGAATGGCTTCCTCCAACGTTAATGTAACTGCATTTATTCCTTTACTTAGGGTAATATTTTGATTGTTATACTTAACATAAGGACCATATCTACCTACAACTACAAAAACATCAATATCATTATACTTGCCTAATAACCGTGGGGCACGAGCTTCGTTTTGTTTTGCCTTTTCTTCAATTAATTTCTGTGCGGTTTCCAAATCAATTTCCAAAGGATCTATCTCCTTGGGAATGGAAACAAATTCATCTCCTATTTTAATATATGCTCCAAAACGTCCCATACCTACCACAACATCATGATCGTTATAGGATCCCAGCGTTTTAGGAAGTTTAAAAAGATCTAACGCTTCCTGTAATGTAATGGATTCAATAGATTGGCTTTTTTTCATGCGTGCATACTTTGCTTTACTATCTTCATAGTTATCACCAAGCTGTACCATAGGTCCATATTTTCCTAGCTTGGCATACACGTTTTTTCCGGAAGTGTCCTGACCTAAAATACGCTCTCCGCTTGCTTTTTGAGAATGTGAAATTGCTGTTTCAATAGAATCATGAAATCCTTTATAAAAGTGTTGTAACATTTTTTGCCATGTCATCGCACCTTCTGCAATATCATCGAATTCTTTTTCTACTTGCGCTGTAAATCCATAATCCATAATGGTTTCGAAATTACTTTGCAGATATTCATTCACCACAATGCCAATGTCGGTGGGAAATAACTTATCTTTTTCGGTACCATATTTTTCTTTAGATACGGTTTCTTTAATTTCATTGCTTTTTAGCACTAATTGAGTAAAGTTACGTTCTTTTCCCGGACGGTTTTCTTTCACTACATATTCTCTTTTTTGAATAGTAGAAATGGTGGGTGCATAAGTAGAAGGACGGCCAATACCTAGTTCTTCTAATCTCTTTACTAAACTGGCTTCGGTATAACGTGCCGGTGGTTGGGCAAATTTTTGTGTAGCTTTAATTTCCAATGCACACAACGGTTCATCTTGTACAACAGGCGCCATTGCACCAGCTATTTCATCTTGTTCTTCATCTTTTGATTCAAAATATACTTTCAAAAATCCCTGAAAAAGAACTACTTCCCCGGTAGCTACAAATTTTTCTTCGCGATTTGAAACGGGAATATTGATGACCGTTTTTTCGGTAAGCGCATCACTCATTTGAGAAGCAATAGAACGTTTCCAAATCAATTCGTACAAACGTTTAGCAAAAGTATCGCCTGAAACAGTTTGGTTTTCAAAAGCCGTGGGGCGAATTGCTTCATGCGCTTCCTGCGCACCGCGTGTTTTGGTTACATATTTTCGTGTTTTTGAATATTCCGCACCATACAGTTTTTCAATTTCTTGTTTCGCCGATGTTAGCGCCAAATCAGAAAGATTTACCGAGTCGGTACGCATATATGTAATGTAACCGGCTTCATAAAGTTGCTGTGCAATTACCATAGTTTTGGTAACCGAAAATCCTAATTTTCTTGCTGCTTCCTGTTGTAAAGTGGAAGTGGTAAAAGGAGGGGCCGGCGATTTTTTACCCGGATTTTTTTCTACGGATGCCACTAAAAAACTCGCACTTTTGCAAGCACTCAAAAAATCTTGCGCTTCTTCTTTCGAATCAAATCTTTTATTCAACTCTGCTGTGAGCTCATTTTTTTTATTTTGTTCCGATTGAAATTGTCCTACTACTTTAAAATTTGAAGTGGATTGAAAATGACTAACCTCGCGTTCGCGTTCCACAATTAGTTTCACAGCTACTGATTGCACACGCCCGGCAGAAAGTTGTGGCTTTACTTTGCGCCAAAGTACCGGAGAAAGTTCAAATCCCACCAAGCGGTCTAAAATTCTTCGGGCTTGCTGTGCATTCACCAAGTCAATATCCAAATTCCGCGGATTCGATAATGCGTGTTCAATAGCTTTCTTTGTAATTTCATGAAATACAATGCGTTTTGTTTTTTCTATTGGAATTCCTGCAGCTTCCATCAAATGCCACGAAATAGCTTCACCCTCACGATCGTCATCGGTAGCTAACAACACCTCATCGGCTTCATTTGCCATCTTTTTAATATCGGCAATCAGTTTCTTTTTATCTGGTATAATTTCATAATGAGGTTCGAAATCCTTGTGAACGTTGATTCCCAAATCTTTTTCGGGAAGGTCGCGCACGTGCCCCTTGCTGGAAACAATTTCGTACTCCTTACCAATAAATTTTTGAATGGTTTTTGCTTTTGCGGGAGACTCGACAATGATTAGGTTTTTGCTCATATCGTATAAGTACTAAATTAGGTGAATTAAGTTTAAAAAAATTTGGCGACAAAAATATATTATATACGTAAGATGCAGATTATACTACAAAATATTTGCCAACTGTTCTTTCATTTTTTCAGCTTCATCTTTCATTAAAACCACAATTTGCTGAATATTAAAATCATTAGCTTTTGAACCGATGGTGTTAATTTCTCTACCCATCTCCTGAATGATAAATCCCAGTTTCTTGCCGGCATTGTTTTCTTTCATAGTATCCATAAAATAATCACAATGTTTGCGCAAGCGTATTTTTTCTTCTGTAATATCTAATTTTTCAATATAAAAGATCAATTCCTGTTCTAAACGATTGGGGTCATATTTTACCGGCAAATTTTCCAGATTTTCAGTCATTTTCCTCTTCAATTCTGTTATGCGATTTTCTTCAAATGGTGTAATTTTATCTATCATATTGGAAATTGATCGCGTACGATATATAAAATCCTCTGCTAAAGAAGCGCCTTCTTCTTCCCTAAAACGATTTACCGCATTACAAGCAACTTCTAGTCCTTCAAAAATAATATTCCACAAATTTTCGGAAATTTCTTCCTTAGGTGTAGAAACGATATCCGGCATACGCAACATTTGAGAAAAGATATCAGTATCTTTTGGGTTACCTACATATTTTGACAATTCTGTTAATTTTTCGAAATAGGCTTTCGCCAAATTTTCATCAATGGCAACCGTAGGTTTATCTGTTTTTTCAATATAGATAGTAATATCTATCTTTCCTCTTTCTAACTCTTTTGTTACCAAAGATCTAATTTCGTTTTCTTTTTCTCGAAAAATTGCCGAAATCCGGGTATTCAAATCTAACTGTTTGCTGTTTAGCGATCGTATTTCAATCACAATCGTTTTTCCTTCGCAGTTTACTGTGGCTTTTCCAAAGCCGGTCATTGATTTTATCATAATTACAAATCTACGCCCACACCAATTCTAAAAAACGGATAATAACCATGAATGTAATTGTTAATTGTGGGTTGGTTTAGCGGGATATTAAAAAGTATCAAAGCCTGAAAAAAGACATTTTGACTCATGTATTGCTTGTAGCCGCCGCCTAAAACGGCAAAGTGAAAGTCAGCAACTTGTTTGGGAGAACCATCTAACCATTGAAAATTATATTGTTCAAACTCATATCCTACATGTATTACAATTCTTTTAATAATGCAAGGTTGAAGCGCTGCACCAAGCCCCCAAATATTTGAGTTATAAAAATTTTTTCTCCACATGTAAGAATACTGTCCACTCACTAAGGCAAGCAACCAAGGCTTAATGTAAACGCCTGCTTGCGGTGACACACTAACTGCATTATAGATTCCGAATTGAGCGCCCAAGCCGCCACCAACAACAAATGTTGGTCTTTTTTTCTTTATCGGCGTCTCTTTTTGCAGGCTTTGGGGCGGAGGAAGGGTGTTCGTTTCTTGTGCAGAACAAGGGAGGCTGGAGAAAAGACAGAATGCGGAAAGCAGAAAACAAAAAAGAGAATTTTGAATTTTGAATTTTGAATTATTCATAACATTAATCACATTTTTAATTTTCATATAAATTGCCCTATCCTTCATTATTCCATTAGCTAAAACTAACGGCAATCCAAACTTTGATCTATTAGTCATTAATCATTAACCCCTATTTGCATGCTTGGCAGGCAGTTATCGCCACTAAACTCACAATGTCTTCAACAGAGCAACCGCGCGACAGGTCGTTAATAGGAGCAGCCATACCTTGCATGATCGGTCCTATGGCTTCTGCACCGGCAATACGTTGCACTAATTTATATGCAATATTTCCTACTTCCAAGGTTGGGAATATCAATACGTTGGCTCTTCCGGCAATTTCACTATCAGGGGCTTTCGATTTTCCTACGGATGGTACGATAGCAGCATCAGCTTGTAACTCACCATCAATTTTAAATTGGGGCGCCATTTCTTGTGCTATTTTGGTGGCATTCCTCACTTTGTCTACCATTTCGTGCTTGGCGGAACCTTTTGTAGAGAAACTCAATAGTGCTACGCGCGGATCTAATTGTGCGATAGATTTCGCAGTTTGTGCCGTAACCACTGCAATTTCAGCTAATTCGCGTTCGTTAGGATTCGGGTGTGCTGCGCAGTCTGCCCATACCATTACGCCATTGTCGCCCCATTGCGGATCTTTGAATACCATAATGAAAGCTCCGGAAACCACGGAAACACCGGGCAATGTTTTTACAACTTGAAATGCCGGGCGAAGTACGTCACCTGTAGCATTTAACGCACCGGCAACCTCGCCATCTACTTCCTTGTTTTTAATTAATAATGTAGCCAAATATAATGGATCTTCTACCAAACGTAAGGCTTCATCCATTTGCATTCCTTTACTTTTGCGAATTTCGCAAAGCATTTCGGCATAAAATTCTTTTTTCGGATTATTCTTCGGATCGGTAATTTGCGCTTCTTTAATATGGGTTAATCCCCATTCCTTCGCTTGTGTCTCAATCTTTTCTTTGTTGCCCAACAACACAATTTTCGCAAAGCCTTCTTTTATGATAATATCAGCGGCTTTTAATGTTCTTTCTTCCTCGCCCTCAGGGAGTACAACGGTTTTGTTTGCCAATTTGGCGCTTGCTTTAATTTGGTCAATTAAGTTCATGATATATATTTTTATTGTTTTTAAAAAATGCTTGGCAAAAATAGCATTTGTTTTTAAACTGGTCTTTTCTCTGTCGGTAAAATTTGCTTTCTCAATTTTTATGAATTTGGTAAATAAACAAAAAGCTTAATTTATCGGTTAAATCGAATAAGTTTTAATTTTTAAATTCCTATTCTCCAATTTTTCATTAAAATAATATTCCCCACCACAACGTTATTTAAAATTGAAAACGCAAGATAATGAACCGACTGTTTTTTTTACTAATCATAGCATTTAATTTTTCTATTGCTATTGCGCAACGTTCGCAAGAGGAGCAATTAGCCGTACAGTACTATCAACAAGGGGAATTTGATAAAGTCAAAGCGATTTTAAAACCTATTTTCGACAAAAAACCGGATGTGTACATCTATTCATACTATTATCCAACTTTATTACAATTAGAAGATTATAAAGAACTGGAAAAGGTGGTAAAAGCACAACAAAAAGCATTTCCGAACGTGCGAAGATATGCGATTGATTTGGGATTTGTATATGAACGTCAGGGAGATTTGAATAAAGCTTTGAAAGAGTATGATGCCGCTATCAAAAATTTACCGGCTCAGGAAGCCGCGCATAGGGAACTGCACTATGCTTTTTTAAGCAGAGGCAAAAGGGATTACGCCATAGATGTTTTGTTAAAAGGAAGAAGAACCCTGCAAAAACCTCAATTGTTTACCAAAGAATTGGTACAAGTATATACTTCACTCAAAAATACCGACAAAATTATTGAGGAAGCGCTCAATTTGGTTAGAGATGGCGATTATACACAACGTGCGGAAGCACAAACCATCCTTCAAAATTTAATTATTGACGATGAAGAAAAAACCAATTATCTATTACTTAAAACCACGCTGCAAAAAGAGATTCAAAAAGCTCCGAATAATTTGGAGTTAGTATATTTGTTATTTTGGGCGTATCAATTAAATAAAGATTTCGCAGATGCTTTTTTGATTGCAAGATCACTAGATAGAAGAGCCAAGGGAGATGGCGAGATTATAATGGATTTGGCAAATATTGCTACCCAAAATAGAGATTACGAAACGGCAAAAGAAGCCTTAGAGTTTATCATAGCCAGGGGAGAAAGTACGCCTCATTATACCACAGCAAAATTTCAATTGTTAAATGTTAAATACCTGCAATTAACTTCCGTATCTCCGGTAAAAGCATTGGAAGCAAAGGCATTAGAACAAGAGTTTAAAAAACTAATAGCCGAATATGGCATTCACAACAGTACTTCCGAATGGATTCGGAAATATACGCATTTATTAGCATTCTACGTAAATAATCCTGACGAAGCCATTAATATCTTGAATACGGCAATTGCCAATACCGATGTCCGCAATCCCAAGCAGAAAGCATTGTATAAGATAGATTTAGCAGATATTTTATTGCATTCGGGAAACATTTGGGATGCCACACTTCTTTATTCACAAGTGGATAAAGATTTTCCCAACGACACCATCGGGCAAAATGCGAAATTTAAAAATGCTAAACTCTCCTTTTATATCGGTGAGTTTGAATGGGCTAAAAGTCAATTGGATATTTTGCGCGCCGCCACTTCAAAACTTATCGCCAATGATGCCATGCAACTTTCACTTTTGATTTCCGATAATGAAGATGACGACGAGGAGGAAGATGATGAAGAAACCACGGATACAATGTTTTATGGCCTGTTCGGCAATGATTTGAGAAAAAACAAAGCGCTTCGATACTTTGCTAAAGCTGATTTTATGTTGTTTCAAAATAATGATGAAGAGGCACTTAAATATTTAGACTCCATTGCGATTGTTACGCCATTATCGAAGCTACAAGACCATGTACTTTTCTTGAAAGCACAAATTTTCACTCGCCAAAAAAAATATTTAGAAGCCGAAAAACTGTATCAGCGTATTGGTAATTTATATTCGGATGGTCTATTGGGAGATGACGCTCTTTATTATCTCGGCGAACTTTATGAATATCATTTAAAAGACATACCTCGCGCCATGGAGTGCTATCAAAAGTTGATGAGAGAATACCCGGGCAGCCTTTTTATAGTAGATGCTCGAAGAAGGTTTAGAACTTTACGAGGAGATTTTTGAATCTAAAAATTTGATATTTAAGTATTTAAATGCAGAAAAGTCCTAATTAAAACCTCCATCCTAAACAAATCATCGGGTTGCAATTAAAGCCAAGATTTCCTTTTATTATTTTATTCTCAAATTCTTCATCTTTAAATACAGAAGACACAGAGTCGCATAGAGAAAAAACAATTGTATTTTTGTCGCCGACAAATCCCTATGCGATACTTAGCATTTAAATCATAGGGATCACAAAAATCATACTAAAATCAAAGTTCAGACTATGTTCACGCTCTATAAAGCCTCTGCCGGATCAGGAAAAACTTCACGTTTAGTAGTGGAATATTTGGCATTGTGTCTGCCACAGCCTGAAAAATTTAAACATATACTCGCCATTACATTCACAAATAATGCCACTGCCGAAATGAAGTCCCGTATTGTGAATACGCTTTTCCAATTGGCTTTTGAACCTCAAATTACCTCTGTTTCTTCCATTTATCATACGTACAATCAAATTGTTGTAAAGATTGCTTCTCATCTGCCTGAGAGTGAACAGCACACTTATATTAGAAAACAATCGAAATTATTATTAGAGAAGATTTTATATGATTACGACCGATTTTCTATTAGTACGATAGACAGTTTCTTTCAGCGCATTTTACGTGCTTTTGCTTTAGAATTCGGGCTTTCCACGCAATTTAATTTAGAAATAGAATTGGATGATTTTTTTCGGGAAACAATCACCATTTTGCTACATCGCATTTCGAAAAACAATGAACATCTTACCCAACGTGTGTTAGATTTGGTTGAAAATATGATGTTGGAAAATGGAAAATGGAAAATTGAAAGAGAAATTCTTAAGTTACTGAAACTTAGCTTGGAAGAAGAGGTTTATTTTCCACTAAAAAAGCTACAAGAATCTGAAAATAAAAATTTTGATCAAGCAAAAAAAAAGATTAACCAAGAAATTTATCATTTGAGAAACCAGTTGAAAAACTTTACTACCAAAGAAGAAAAAAAATCGGAAGAATATAAAATGCTCTTGGAAAAATTGATAGAACAAGAGTTTTTTAGTAAAAATTTGTTTCAATTAGCATTATTGTTTGATCTAAAAGTGATTATGGATGAAGTTAAAGCACAAGATAATCTCTTTTATCTTTCGGAAACGAATGCAAAAATAAATGAAAAGTTAGGTGATGACGACGTCCCTTTTATCTATGAAAAAATTGGAAATCAATATTCTTATTTCTTTATTGATGAATTTCAGGATACATCTAAATTACAATGGCAGAATATGATACCACTTATCAAAAATGCATTGTCAGGCAGTAATAAATTCAATGAACAAGGCAAAGTGTTTCTTTTTGGAGATGTAAAACAGGCAATTTATCGTTTTCGTAATGGCGATGCAGATATTTTGAAACAACTTTCTAATATTAAAAGTTATAGAACCACACTCCTACCTCATTCTCAACCTGATAAAGATTATCATGTGGAGTTATTGGATACTAACTTTCGTTCTTCAAAAAAAGTCGTAGAATTTAACAATGCATTTTTTGATTTTTTAACTACTGAAAACAGACCTTTTCACGAAGCTAAAGATTTTTACGAAGATGTAAAGCAAAAAACGAAATCTACTGCCGAAGAAGGAATGGTAACAGTGTGTTTTCAAGAAGAAGAGGATCCTCGCAAATTTGGGGAGTTTATGCTGGAGCCTGTTTTGAAAACCGTTTTGGATGCATTAGACCGCGGATATGCATGTAAAGATATTGCAGTGTTAGTGAGTAGTAATGATTTGGCTAGTGTGATGGGCACATTTCTGCTTGCCCACAATATCCCGATTATTTCCGCCGAATCGTTACAATTATCTGCATCTCCTGAAGTTAATCTCATCATTGCCACCTTGCAGTATATAACTTCCGAAGAGGATAAGTTAGCAAAATTGGCAATAATTCATTATCTTACACAACAAAATAATTTATTATTAGAAAATTATTTGCAGTATATGCAAAACGAAAGTGTGTTTCAACAATTTTTAATAGATTTTCACATTCATATTGATAGAAAAAATTTATCTTCTTTTCCCTTATTTACTTTAGTGAATGAAATATTCCGGATTTTTTCATTTTTCGTTGGCAATCCATTTTTAATGAGGTTACTAGACGAAACAGAGAAGTTTATTACAAAACGAAACGGAACTATTTCTCCGTTTTTGGAATGGTGGGAAGAGAAGGGGCAAACACTGGCGCTTTCTACCCCCCAAGGCATTGATGCCGTAACGATTTCTACCATTCATAAATCCAAAGGATTAGAATATCCGATAGTGGTTTTCCCGTATAGTCGCTACAGCAACTTTAAAACTAAACCCGACATTTTTGTACAAGATCATGTTACCGATTTAGAGTACGATTGGGTTACTTTAACCAAAGAAAAAATACCCACACGCTACCAATCCATATATGCCGAAGAATCGAAGAAAACGTTGATTGATCAATTAAATAAGTTATATGTGGCGCATACCCGTGCGAGAACAGAATTGCACATTATTACCGAAAAAGCGAGTGCAAAGGCAGGAAATTATAGTAAGTTTTTGGCAGAATTTGGAGAGCGAGAGCCTTTTACCGCAAAATATGCAAAGGGAACACAAAGTACACAAAGGATAAATAACTTAAATAACAATCTTTGCGCCTCTTATGAAAATCTTTTGTGCCCTTCACATTTAAAAAATTATGATTTTTTGAATAGCTTTAAAAACGCAAAACCAGAAACAGAATTCGGCAATTTTATCCACAACTTCCTTTCTACATCAACCACATTCCCACAAAATGAGAAAGAAATTGAAAGCATTATCCAAAATGTAGTAGAAGCGTATAGAGGAGCCCTCTCTAATGTTTTTCATAAAATCCTGAATGACAAATCGCTTTATCCTTATTTTGCGCCAAATGTAAAAGTATTGAACGAAACGTCTATTTTGCTTCCGGATGGAAATTTGTTGCGCCCCGACCGTGTAGTTTTTTTAGAAGACCGCGTAGTAGTTATTGATTATAAAACAGGAGAACCTCATGTTTCGCATAAAGAGCAAATAGACCAATATTGTGACGCTATTCGCGCTATGGGATATGAGAATGTAGTGGGAGAAATCTTGTATATATAGCAGAAAACAAAAAGAATTAATAGTTTTGCCTTGCCCTACTATCTCTCAAAATTGTTATAGTACCACTGAGAAATTTATTTTTTATGCCTTCTAGCGTGTATAGATAGACATCGCAGCCGTAGTAGTATGTACCGTCAGGGAGTGGACGTCCTGTGCGTTCATCTAGACCATCCCATTTAATATCCGGGTCTTCGGTTTTGAAAACACGCCTACCCCATCGGTCATGAACCACTAAATCAATTTTGTGCACATTTTTATAAGGGAATGGCAACCATGTGTCGTTAATACCATCGCCATCGGGCGTAAATACGTTGGGTAGTAAATAAGAATCACATTGATCTACATCAAAACAAAGTTTGGGTGTCATTTCCGAATAATTACCCGCCTCATCTCTAATAAGCATAGCGTAACAACCTGTAATTGAAGGGAGATTTTGAACATTATGACTACAAGGTGAAGGATAGCAAGGTGCATTATATGAAAAAGAGTCAATACAAAATAACGGCGTTTGATAATTGGGTTGGTAATAGATATAATATCGATACGCATCTAAGTATGAATCCGGTTCAGGAAAAGTCCATGAAAAAGTAACATTTTCACAATCGGTAGAAATTCCTGTAACCGGCGTATCGGGAGGAATATTGTCAATAGGCACGCCGCATGCCATTTGCGAACGATTATAGAGCGGTGCAATAGTATCCGGAAGCGTATAATGTCCAACAGACTTTACAAAATAGCAATAGTTAATTCCATTGATTAAACCGTAATCTTCATAATGATTATAGCCGGTAGTAGCAATGGAATCAAACTGTTGGGTGCTTTCATTAAAACGATAAATTATATAGGCGCTGTTTTGCCATGGAACTTGCTCATTCCATTTGAGTTCTAAACGTTTATCTGTTTCATAAATCGTTAAAAATATAGAAGAAGCCGGATCGGAAGTTTCAATATACTGTATCTCTCCTGATCTGTTTTCTCCCCAAAATTCAACTTTATAGTAATATTGAATCTCTTCAGTGTTCAGGTGTATGTCTACAAATGAAGTATCCTGCAATGAATAAGTTGTTGCTACGTAATCAAAATTATTTTTATCATTGGCAGAGCGAAAAATCCGGTACTGGTATCTTGGTCCCGGAAAGTTAGCAGTATCCATTTCGGGCGGCGCAAGCCATGCAACGTGTATAATTCCTTCGTTTTCATATGTTTGCTCAACATCTACATGCGTAATCATAGGAGCATCATTGACAATAGCGGCACACGCTTCATTTGAGACAATACTTTCTGCACCGTCATTAAAAAAGGCAACAATACGATAGCAATATTCACGTCCGTGCATTACATCATTGTCTAGATAAAGAGTGGCTGCAGCATCTATTTTCGCTATTAATTGAAATCCCATGTTTGGAGGTATTCCTGTTTCACAAAAACCGGGTTCAAAATGAGAAGGGTTTATTTTTTTATAAATATGCATCTCTCTGGCGTTTGAGCAACTATAAGTATCCCATCTTAAGAGAATCGAATTCCCTATAGGGAGCAAAGTTAAGTTTTGCGGCGCCGGTGCAATCACTCTAATATTAACTGTTTTAAAAGAAGTTAAATTGACTTGTGGTCCGTTATCTGTAGCTTTCAACAACATTTGATAAGGAGTTTTTTTAACATGCGCACAAGTGGTTTGCCAAAGGAACTGGACATGCAACGGAGGTTCGCCAGACACATTAATAGGGATTGCAGGAGAAGTTGGCACTAAAAAAGGCGCTCCAGTTGCCGTTAGCGTTACTTGGGTTGAGGTTTCATCGGTTACCAAAATGTCTAATAAGAGCAAATCTCCGGCTATTACACAAGTATCTATACAGAAAATTTGGGGTGGTCTATTGTTGCAAGCTACAATCGTAATCTGCATGTCGCGCACCATACTTCCCATAAATATCCCTCTTCGATATTTGGAGATTAAAATCGCAATATTGTATTCTCCTTGCATGATAGGCGCTTCCCAAACCAAATTTCCGGTAATTTCATCCAGCGTAATATATTCCGAAGCTTGCGGCAGCACATATCCAGGAATAGTAAACCCATCCAATCCACGGCAATTAATCAATTTATATGATAAAGAATCGCCATCGGGATCATACGCGCCTACATTATGATAATAGGTAACACCTACGCAACCATTATCTAAAGGCGGAGTTAATAAGATTGGAGAATTATTAGGTCCCAAAGCCAAACTAGTAACGATTATCGTTTCAATAAAAAACGGAATATTCACTGAATTAGGAATATTTATAATGCCGGCGTTTCTATTGGGATCTTCAAAAGTAACGGAATAAGTTCCTGACGAGGAAAAGGTATGTCTAGCAATGTATTTATTTTCAGAAACATCAGGCGCTATAGAAATTTTTGATTGACGTGGAATAATACTACTTGAGTTATCACCCCAAAATATTTCAATTTCAGGTCTATCTGCCAAACTTGGTGTGTAGGTATAAGTAACGATCGTAAATTCATAAGTTAATCCGCCGATATGTTTATACGTGATTTCGCCGGCGCGTTGGTGCGTAGCGAACCCCGCATTCCATAACAAAATAAACCCGAAAAACAGTATGAATTTACGCATTGTCATTATTTGAGCAAAGAAAGCAGTTTTTCTTTAAAAATAGCCTCATTTTCTAAAAAAACAATTTCGATAGGAATAAGCTGAAATGCAGGCATGTTTTTAAAAGCGTGCAATCGCGCTGCATCTTTCTCAGTAGTAATTATAATACAATTTTCTCCACCCAATTTTTCTTTTAAGCGAATAATTTTTTCAATGTCCTTATTTGTAAATGCGTAGTGATCGGGAAAGTGTAGTTTGTGTATTTCATCATATTGTGTCTCTAAATAGTGTACTAACGGCACAGGGTTGGCGACGCCGGTGATTAGTAAGATTTTTGATTTTTGATATAAACTACCCCGCCCTTCGGGCGCCCCTTCAAATTTTGAAGGGGATATGTTTCTTCCGCTATCTCTTTCTTGTTTATATTCAATTTTCGTAAAAAATACCTCTTGGCGCAATTCCGGTTTTAATTTTTGCAGAAAGTGTGCTTTTTCTTCACTTGTTAAGCTTTCAGGACATTTTGTAACAATAATAACATCCGCATATTTCGCGGTGTTTCGACACTCTCTTAAATTTCCGGAAGGTAACAAAAAGTCTTCAAAAAATGGACGATGATATTCAGTTAAAAGGATTTTTAAAGAGTAGTTTACTGCGAGATGTTGATACGCATCGTCTAAAATAATTACTTCTAATTTTTGATTTTTTTTTAGTAATTTTTCGATGCCGATTTTTCTTCTTTCGCAAACAGCGACCTCTACATTTGGAAATTTAACGACATATTGCATTGGTTCATCACCAATAAGTTCGCTGCTCAAATTCGGAATTTCCCGCGCATTAATGTAGCCTTTCGTTTTTCTGCCATATCCACGACTTAAAATGGCAACTTTATGATTTTGAGATAGAAAACTTGCAATGTATTCTACATGAGGTGTTTTTCCGGTACCGCCTACACGCAAATTTCCTACGCAAATAGTGGGAACAGCAAAAGTTTCCGAACGAAGTTGTCCTTTTTGAAATGCCTTCCTTCGGAGCGTTGTGACCGTTCCGAAAATAATGGAAAAGGGTGAAAGTACAACGACACGAATAAGACTGCGTATCTTATTCAGGCCTGCATACAACATCATGAGTTATGGTAGCGCTGGGTTCAAACGAGGTAGGCTCATACCTGAAGACCTCACAATCAGATTCGCGCATCTCCCCTACAACTATATCAATATTTTTTACCGTAGGATCTTCTATACTGCCTTCTATTATTGTCGTTTCAGTACCTGTACATCTACAAGTTTTGTTGCAAGATATAGCACCAAAACCAAATGCTATAATAGTTAATACTACAAATAATTTTTTCATAATGTTTTAAAATTTTAATAATTGCGCCTACTCTTTAATAGGATTTTCGGCATCTCCCAATTTGCGGCACAAAGATATTACTTTTTTAATATTAATCAAATGCAGTTTCTTAAATTATAAAATAAGTGAGAAGCAACTTTCTCAAGCTGCTTCTTATTAAAAAACATGTCGATTATTTCCACTCACACTTTCCAAACGAAATTGCATTAAGTAAATCACAGTCTTTTTTAGAATCTATACCTTCTATAGTTTCTGTTATGCCACTTACACTCTTTATTGCAAGATACGGCGCCAAAGCAGAAAGTGGCTACTACCAATACTACAAATAATTTCTTCATAAGTTTACCAATTTTTATAAATTACGCCTACTCTTTAAAGGGTTTTCGGCATCTCCTAATTGTTGGGCACCAAGGTATAACTTTTTTATGATAATTAATCAAAAAACTCTACCACTCTCTTTTCATTTAAACTAATGAAGTTTGCTTTATGCACAATGGTTCCGTTGTCTGAAAATAGTATAACAGGTATGCGACCGTCTGTTATAGACAAAAATGTATCCACGCGGAAAGTGGTGTATTCAGGTATTGGGATTTTTTGTTCGGAGAAAAAATTATATATAAGACTATCTGGAGTTTCTGACCAAAATATTGCTTTAACATTACCTTCCGGAAGTTGGTTGTTTTTCAATATCAAATGTAATTTCAAAGCTGCTCGTTTGCAAAACTTGCAACCCACAGCATACATGCAGATTATCTGCTTTCCATCGGTAAATTCCGTTTTCATACCGCTATTTAACAAAGCAGACTCATACAAAGGAATATCTATCTGCGTTTTTTCTTTATGCACAACCGTATATAAATAATTGGGTGCACTTATTACCATAAAAGCAACAAATGTAACTACACTTAAAGCTATTACAACCCATGTTTCCCATTTTTTATACGTAGAAAATTTGGGAGAAACAAATGCTAAACAAATTAGCAGGAGTATATTTTTAATAATAGATTCCGTACGGCTTAGAACGATGGCATCTCCAAAACAATGGCAGTTTGTAATATCTACATCAAAAAAGTAAGGTAAGATGAGTAAATATAGAGTGAATCCTGCAAGAAATGCTAAGGCAGCATAATAAGCAAGCCGTGCATGAATGCTAAAAATGAGCATGATACCCAATACTAGTTCTGCCGTTATCAGTAGACGGGTTAATGTTTCGGTTACGGAAATGGAAAATAGATTATGCTCAAAAACGTATAAATCAAATATATCAATAGAAATATATTTTAATATTGCCGATGCTACGAAAACCAACCCGACAATAACACGTAAAACAAGAGATACATATTTATTGTGAATATTCATAAGTGTCGATTTTAAATTATAAAAATAATAAAAAAGCGACTTTTTCAAGCCGCTTTTTCAATCATTCGAATGTAAACTATTCAGATTTACATTCTGTTTTTTGTACGAAACCTGCAACAGTAATTTCCGTGCTTAACGCTTCGCAATCACTTTTAGATAATTTGTCGGGCATTGTTATAGTAACATCTGGAACTAGTTCACTAGATGAAGTCGTTACACAAACACAGTCTTTTTTGCAAGACATTGTACCAAAACAAAATGCTACAACAGCAAATGCTACGAATAATTTTTTCATAATTTAAAAAATTTAATAATTTACGCCTACTCTTTAAAGGATTTTCGGCATCTCCTAAATTCATGCCGCAAAGATATACCTTTTTCAATATATCTTTCATAAAAAATTATAAAAAAAGCCACTCCAAATTCGAGTAGCTTTATACTTAGCATATTAAACAATAAATTATTCTGCTGTTATTACGGAAACATAAGATTTTCCGCCCGCTTTCTTTTTAAATGCTACCGTACCATCTACCAATGCAAATAGCGTATGATCTTTTCCCATACCTACATTAACACCCGGATTATGTAAGGTTCCGCGTTGGCGAATGATAATATTACCGGCTTTTGCGGCTTGTCCGCCGTAAATTTTGACGCCTAATCGTTTACTTTCGGATTCACGACCGTTCTGTGAACTTCCGACACCTTTCTTATGTGCCATACAATTTTATTTTTAATCGTTAATAATCAAGTTAAATAATAATGTCATCAATTTTAATGGAGGTCAAGTATTGGCGATGACCGTTCATTTTTTGATACCCTTTTCTTCTTTTCTTTTTAAAAACAAGAACTTTGTCACCTTTAAGGTGGTGAAGGACGGTGGCGGTTACTGATGCACCTTTTACGGTGGGAGCTCCGACTTTTACTTTACCGTCATTATCAACAAGCATCACGTGGTCGAATGTAACTTGCGACCCCTCTTCAGCTTTGAGGCGATGAACAAAGAGTTTCGTCTCTTTTTCAATCTTAAATTGTTGCCCTGCTATTTCTACAATTGCGTACATGATAATAATTTAATGTGGTTAAACGTTTTTTGGGCGGCAAAAGTATAAAAAAAATCATACAAAAATAAAAGATATATACTTTTTATGGAAGTTGTGCGTTTTTAAGATACATTCTAAAAGTTCTTGGAATTTTGAATCAAATTATTACGCTATAGACTAAATATTTATGAGACAACTTGTGATTACTAAATCCATCACGAATCGTGATGGTGCCTCACTTGACCGGTACTTGGCAGATATTGGCAAGGAAGGATTAATTTCTGCAGAAGAAGAAGTAGAATTAGCACGTCGTATTAAACAAGGCGACCAAGATGCATTGGCAAAACTTACCAAAACCAATCTTCGTTTTGTAGTTTCCGTAGCCAAGCAGTATCAAAATCAGGGATTAGGCCTGCAAGACTTGATTAACGAAGGAAATTTAGGTTTAATAAAAGCGGCACAACGCTTCGATGAAACACGCGGTTTTAAGTTTATCTCTTTTGCCGTATGGTGGATTCGCCAAGCAATTCACCAAGCTATCGCCGACCAATCAAGAATTGTACGTCTTCCGCAAAATCAAGTGGGAACAATCAATAAACTGAAGAAAGAGATTGCTAAATTGGAGCAAAAATTAGAACGCATTCCTACTATTGAAGAGATTGCCAATGTTATGGATTTACCCGAATATAAAGTGGTAGAACTGTTGCGCATGAACACGCACTCTCAATCTATGGACGCTTCTATTTCGCCTGATGAAGACACCAAGTTTATTGATACTTTCATTAGTACTACCAACGAAGCTACCGATCAAACGTTGATTCAAGAATCAATGAATCAGGATGTTGAAAAAATATTATCGGTGCTTCCCGAAAATGAACGTGAAATTATTAAAATGTGTTTCGGGATTGGTGAGCCGCACGAGTATACCTTAGAAGAGATTGGAAACAGATTTGATATCAGTCGTGAGCGTGTACGTCAAATTAAGGAACGTGCGCTTAAAAGGTTGCGTGCAGAACAAAAAGCATTAAAAAACAAAAATTTAGCGAATACATTTTTCTCTTAAAACAAAAGCTCCTTGAAAAAAATCCTTATTGTGGATAAAGTTCACCCCTATCTTGTAGAACAATTTACAAGTAGGGGTTATTTTTGCGAAACAATCTTAAAAGTTTCTCATAATGAATTTATTAACCTTAACGATGATTATGTTGGGTTAGTTATTCGAAGTAAGTTTGATTTGGATAAAGAGGCCATCGCATCTAAAACTAATCTGAAGTTTATTATTCGTATTGGTTCCGGCGTTGAACACATTGATTTGCCGTTTGCTTCAGCAAACGGAATCCAAGTAATCAGTACACCTGAAGGAAATGCGCCTGCAGTAGCAGAACATTGCTTGGGAATGCTTTTGGCTGCACTTAAAAAAATGGCTACTGCCAACCAGGAAGTGAAAAACGGGGAATGGCTTCGAGAGAAAAACAAAGGAACAGAGCTTTCTTCGCAAATTGTTGGTATTATAGGGTTTGGACATACCGGAAGAGCATTTGCCAAGCTATTAAGGGCGTTCGGTTGTAAAGTTTTGGTATATGATAAATTTAAAAGCGGTTTTAATGATATTTATATTGAAGAAGTTTCATTGGATGAGTTATTACAACGCGCTACTGTTATTTCCCTGCATATTAATTATCTTCCCGAAAATCATTATTTCATCAATAAAGCATTGCTACAAAAAGCAAAACAAAAACCCATATTTATTAATTCTTCGCGCGGCTTGGCAGTAAATACGGCTGATCTGATTTTTGCATTAGATGAAGATTATATCGCTTTTGCTTGTTTAGATGTTTTAGAATACGAAAATGTAAATCTTCAAATTCCTCCAAAAACTGATTGGAATGATACGTTGTGGCGATTAACCTCAAATAAAAATGTATTGTTAACGCCGCACACGGCAGGCCAAACCTTTGACGCAGAATTAGGACATGCGAAAATAGCAGTGGAAAAATATTTTTTTAGTTAAATAATACAGAAGGAAGATCCAACGGTTCTACAGATTTTCCATTCTTATAAACACGCATATTGCCTCCGGAAATCTCGTCAATAAGCGTTATATTTCCATCTACTTTACCGAATTCGAGTTTAATATCGTATAGCTCCGCACCTTTTTTCGCCAGTTCTTCTTTGATAACGTGTGTAATTTTTTTTGTTAAATCTTTTAGAATTTCGTATTCTTCGGAAGTCAAAATACCAAGCATAGCGAGTTGGTCTTTTGTAATTGGTGGGTCGCCGCGTTCGTCGTCTTTTAAAGTTACTTCAACTAAAAAATCTAAATCCTGTCCTTCTTTGCAATAATCGCCGAATCTTTTAAAAAAGCTTCCCACCGCTTTAAGCCTGCAAATAACCTCAATGCCTTTACCAAAAGTCATAGCGGGTCTTACAACCATTTGCGCTTTTTCAACATCCGACGACACATAATGCGTGGGGATGTTCATTGCTTCTATTTTTTTGAAAAAGAACTCAGTAAGCCTTACACAAGACTTGCTTACCCCTTCAATTGTTAATCCTACCGTATTTGCGCCGGGATCGAACTTACCATCGGTACCGGTAACGTCATCTTTGAATTGTAACAAAAAATTACCATCATCATTATCGTAAACATTTTTGGTTTTACCCTTGTAAATTAATTTCATAAATATTACCGTCTTTTAAAATGAAAAATCAGGCACAAAAATAAAACAATATTTTTTTCTAAGAGAAATGGAGAGTGATTTTTTTCACAGTTTCATCCGGTCATGAACAATTGGTCCTGGTCAATGGCTACGGAGGTGTGTCCTCTACCCATACCATCGAAATGCCAAAGGAGTTCGGGTCCTTTGGCAGGCCACGCCTTTAGCAATCCGGCTTCTTTGCTGTACATGCCTATACGGTCGTAGCGCCATTCAACAGTGTTTTGCGCCAGCAATATACAGCCGATGAAAGTAATAGGAAAAAAATGTTTATTTGTTTCATTGTTATATTGTGTGATTTTTGGAGATTTTTTTACACATAAATTAATAGAAGTTATAGAAATTAGAGTTATTCGTTTGCTAATAAGCTTGTTTTGTTTTTTATATGAGGTGGGAATGAGATTTAGAGATCAGACGTTCATTAACTCAAATTTTTATATTCACATTTTTGAAAGTATTTGTTTAGCAAATATTTAAACTCCGGTGTGTCTTTTATATTGGCAAAGTCATCATCATTTTCAATTGATTGTCTTGTTCTCTTATTAGGATTATGCTGCAAATCTTTATCCAACCACTTTAGGGCATTGTTTTTATCACCCAATAATGAATATAGGCATGCCAGATTGTAGCTACCGCTACCTTCTTTAATATCTTCTGCTTTTAGTAAAAGTGATTCAATTTCTTCTTTATATAAGGTAGTATCCCCTTTTATTTTTCCTAAATCGTATAAGCTAACTCCGCAACCGTTGTACGCTAGTACAAAGTCCGGTTCTAATTCTATGGCCTTTTTATACTTTTCAATACTTTGAACAAACAGTTCCTCATCTTCTTTTATTTTCCCTAAATCGAACAACGCACTTCCCCAATTGTTATACGCTGGTGCATAGTCCGGTTTTAGCTCTATAGCTTTTTTATAGTATATGCACGCTTCGTCAAGTTCATTTTTTTCTTGAGCATCCAAAGCCTTCAAGAACCAATCAGTAGAAGTATATTTGGCCATAGGCTTCGTTTTATCTGTTTCATCAACTTCTTCTTTAAGTTCTTGCTTTTCTTCTAGTGATAATTCACTTATATGCTTTGATTCCATGACATTTAGTAATTCATCGCTTTTTTCTGTATTTTTTTCAATTTTTGCTAAACATGTTTCAGTTTTTGTTAAACAAGCTTCAGCTTCATGTTTTATTTTTTCAACAACACCTCTTTCAGTTTCTATTTCTTTTTTTAATTGTGCTATTTTTTCTAATTCGGTTTTTACTTCTTTTTCGCTTTCTTTTGTTTTTTGCTTAACCCAATTACTTAGCATAATACCAAAAAGTGCTACAATAATGGCCATAGATGCAAGCGCCCAATTTATTTTGTATCTATTAACTGAATATACTTCTCCTGTCTATCAATACTTTCTTTTAGTTGCTCTTTTTGTTGTTTTTGTAGTTCTTCAAATTTTTCCTGCAAGCTCTCAACTTCCTTTTGTTGCAATTGCAACTTCAAATCAACTTCAGTTTGAGTGTAAATATTATTGATACTTTTTTGCTGTTGCGCACATATACTAAAACTTAACAGCAAAAATAAAAGAGAAAAGAGCAGTTTCACAATCTTTTAATTTTTAATTCTTAATCTTATACGCCATCAAAGTATTCCCATGCCTTACATACAAAACCCCCTGATAAATAACAGAATGCGCCCAGTGCTGATCAGTTCCCAAGGTTATCGGGAACCTACTTACCAATTCAAATTTTCTGGGATTAATTTTTACCAAAGCCATTTCTCCTTTATCGGAATAACAATAAAGCATGCCATCCGCAGCAATTACATTACCGATGCCAAACGACCTGTCCTTATACATAATTTCACCTGTTTTCCAGTTTACACAAAACCAAAATTTATTATTATCTCCCGAACCATAGGCATAATCTCCAACTTTAACCATTGCCCCTATTCTGGAGTCAAGTTCAGATGAAAACCAAGCTTTTTCAACGCCACGTCCTCCGTTTGTAAAACGCAACATGACAGAGCCTCTTCCATAGCCGCTTGTGCATAGCAGCTGGTTATCTCCATAAACAGGGGTATTGGCATGTACCGACCATCTGTTGGTTTGCTCGTACGACCAAAGCAGATTTCCGTTTGTTATATCAATTCCGATAATATGCTTAGCGGTCATAGTTACTATTTGAGGAACTTGCAGGTCGCCGATATAAAGCGGTGAGCAATAGGCTGCAGCGTTTCCTTTACCTTTTGATGACCAAATCAACTTCCCTGTGTTTTTGTTTAACGCAACTACGTTATGTACAGGTCCTCCCGGTGTCAAAATCAACTTTTCATCCACAATTAGCGGCGATTCATTAATACCCCACTGAATATTTTTAGCACCAAAGTCATTCAGAAAATCCTTCTGCCAAACCAAATTAAGCGTTTTTTCATCTAAGCAATAAATAACGCCCATCCCCGAAACAATATAAATTTTCCCATCATTTATAGTAACCGTACCTCGTGGTCCATCATAGCTCTTTGACCACTCAGACCCATACCTCTTCTTGTTCAACAGTTTTCCTTTCAGGTCAAACACATACAAATACCCTTGTTTGTTGGTCATTCCGGTTAGGTAAATTTTCTCATTAGCAATAGCTGCCGATGAGTGTCCATCGCCTAGTCCATTGTAATGCCATAATAACTCCGGACCTTTAGCAGACCAAGATTTTAATAATCCGGTTTCTTTACTGTAGATGCCCGTGCGGTCGTACCGCCACTCAACAGCATGCTGCGCCGATAGCATATAGCTAACAAAAAACAGCAAATAAAAAATGTTTATTCGTTTCATTTCACATATTTTATGTAGGGGCAAAAAAATTTTGCCCCTACGGTTATTTTATTTTATACGCCATCAATGTATTCCCATGCCGCACATACAAAACGCCCTGATAAATTACCGGATGCGCCCAATGCTGGTCGGTACCTAAGGTTATGGGAAACTGACTAACTATATCGAATTTTTCAGGGGTTGCTCGTACCAATGCCATTTCACCCTTTTCACTATAGCAATAAAGCATACCGTCGTTTGCAATTACCACGCCGGCGGTAAGAGTATTGTCTTTGTATTTAATTTCACCTGTATTCCAATCCACACAATGCCAAGAACCACCGGTACGACCATCGCCACCAATATAAGCATAGTTTCCGATTTTAACAATACCGCCGTGTTTTGATTTGATGTCATTATTTTTCCATACTTCTTCAACCGAACGGCCTCCGTTTGTTAATCGAAGCATCACGGAACCTTTGTTGTACCCATTGGTAATAAGTACCATATCCTTACCGTCGTACACCGGTGTATTGGGATGAATTTGCCGGTCGTTTTCATATTTATGCGCCCAAAGCAACTTTCCGGTAGCAGCCTCAATTCCTATAATGTGGGTTGCCATTGTGGTAACAATTTGTGGAACTTGCTGATTGGCAATATAAAGCGGAGAACAATAAGAGGTAGCATCGCCTTTGCCCGGAGAAGACCAAATAAGCGAGCCATCGTTTTTATTTAACGCTACGATATTATGTTTCTTCCCTCCAATAGAAAAGATCACTTTTTCGTCGATAATAAGCGGAGATTCGGTTACGCCCCAGCGGATATTTTCGCCTCCAAAATCGGTGATGAGGTTTTTTCTCCAAAGAACGTTCAGGGTGTGTTGATCCATACAAACCAAATCGCCGAGACCTGAGTGTATGTAAATTTTACCATCGTTAATCGTAACTGTTCCGCGCGAACCGTTATAGCTTTTATCCCACTCTTTACCATATGTTTTTTTGTTTAGCAGCTTACCATCCAAGTCAAATACATAGAGATAGCCGACGTCTCCGGTCATCCCGGTAACATAAATTTTATCGGCATCAATAGCTACCGATGAGTGTCCTTCGTCTAATTTATCATAATGCCAAAGTAATTCGGGACCTTTGGCAGGCCACGATTTTAACAGACCTTTTTCATTGTAAATTCCGGTACGATCGTTTCTCCACTGAATGTTGGTATTTTGCGCCGATAACAAGAGCGCGGCACACATTAAAATTAAGAAAAATGTTGATTTCATAATGTATATTATTGAGTTATAGCCAAATACGGATGCAGCGGCAAAGGTATGTTTTTTTATTGATTTTTGGCTTCCAAACTATATCTTTTTTTAAAATACTTTTTTATTCTTGTTGCACGTTTTTTAGTTAAAATCCGTTAATTTAAAAATCAAACGTCAATTTTCGCAAACTATTATCATGTTAAAAAAGAACTTCTTATTTACTATTTTACTTTTTTCAACTATTGTTTATGGGCAAAGTCCTCTCCTCAATTCATCCCAGAGTAACGATCTTATTTCAAATTTTAAACACCTTTCTTCACAGCAACTTTTTGATACGGCTAATTATTATTACGGCAAAAACAGTACCGATACAGCTTTGGTTTGTTACAGCTTATTTATTAATGCTCCTGTAAAAGATGCTGATTTTGAACAACAAAAGAGAATTATTGAAGCATATAATAAAACAGCGAGTATTTATTATTTAATGTGCGATTATCGTAGCGCTTATGAGTTTTTAATTAAAACATTACTTTTATGTGAAAAATATAATAATACATTTTATGAGCCTCAAATCTACAATAACATAGGCTATATTTATCATCGCTTTAATCAATATGATATGGCAAAATTGTATTATTTAAAAGCATTGGATTTATCTAAAGACAGTGCAACAATTGTTATATTATTAAATAACTTAGGTGATATTGAGTTGAGAGCTGGAAGAATGGATAGTGCACTTTATTACCTCAATAAATCGTTACAAATGAGTAAACAGATTAACAATATCAATTCGCATGTTATACTAAATACCGTTGCTTCGTTTTATCAAAAAAATAAACAATACGATTCGGCATATTATTATTATCAATTATCATTAGATGAGACAAGGAAGATTAACAGAGTTGACAAAGAAGCCGAATATTTATCAACTTTATCTAAACTGTTTTTTGAAACTAACAAGATAGATTCAACTCTATTTTATATTGATTTGTCGAGTAATATTGCGACTAAAAATAATAATTTGAGAATTTTAGCGGAAAATTATCTTACACTATCAAAAATCGAGGAATTAAAAGGGCGTGATAAAAATGCTTTAGAATATTATAAAAAGTATGTTACTTTGAAAGATTCGGTATTTAATACCGAGAAATTTGGTGATATCAATCAATTGCAACGTTTATATGAAGTTTCGAAAACCAATCAACAAATAGAACAATTGGTTATAGAGCAGCAAATTAAAGAACGAACAATTCATTATCAAAAAATTATTCAACTTATTACTTTGGTTGCCTTACTATCAGTGAGTATTGTTTTATTGTATATTTTTCTTCAAAAAAGAAAATTAAATACCGCTTACAAAGCATTATTTGAAAAGAATCTTGAAATCATTAACCTTCAGGAAAATTCACCAAAAAAATATAAGAAAAGTACGCTTACCGATAATATGCAAGAGGAACTTCTGGATAAAATTTTAATTCTTATGGAAGATACTTCTATTGTTTGCGACTCAAAATTTACCATTGATAAATTAGCCGGATTAGTAAACTCTAATCATACTTATGTTTCGCAAGTGATTAATACTGCTTTAAAGAAAAATTTCCGTTCATTCTTGAATAGTTTCAGGATACGGGAAGCGCAACGGTTATTTTCAGAACCGGAAGCTACAAAATATACCATCGAATCAATTGCACTTCGGGTAGGTTTCAGATCTCAAAGCGCATTTTATGATGCTTTCAAAGAGATTACCGGGGTGAGTCCTAATTTTTATTTAAAATCAATGCGAAAGCATGGGGAAACTGTATAAAAAACAGGTGACGCAGATTATCATGATTTACTCAAATTTGTTAAATCCATATTCAATAGTAGTTTTTTCTTTGAAATTGTCAATTTCGAAGAAATCAAACGTGTAAAGTAATGTTCAAAGTTTGCATTTTTATAGTTTTGCACCTATAAATTTTTAAAATGTAAATTGAAATATGATGAAAAAGTTTTTGTATTTTATTGCAGCTTTGATTCTGCTGTCGAACGTGGGGTTCGCTACTACTTATACTGTAACAGTATCGGTTCAACCTGAAGAAGCGGCAACTATTACGGGCGCCGGAGAATATGCAGCAGGCGCAATGGTAACACTAACCGCTATTCCCGATGACAGATATGTTTTGGGGAATTGGGTCGTGAATGGTTTTATGCAAGCGGAAAGTGAATTGGTTTTAGAATTTGAAATGCCGGAAGAAAATGTTACGGCTGTGGTTTCGTTTAATAAGAAATCATATTCGCTGACGCTTACAGCTGAGCCTGAAACATTTGGCACGGTTACCGGTGGCGGCAATTACGAGTGGGGCAATTGGGTAACGGTAACAGCAACTCCCGAAGAGGGTTATGCTTTTGCCGGATGGTTTGACGACGAGATCACATTAGTATCTGACAGACCTGTTTTAACATTTGAAATGCCGGCGAATAACCTTCATCTCACCGCAATATTTAAAAATACCTGCGCTTTAACAATAGATGTTGATGCTGAAATGGGTGAATGGATCATTGATATCCCCGGATTTGTTAACGGTAACGAGGTTGCCATAGGTGAAACAGTTACCATAACTGCTACCGCTAACCAAGGTTACATTTTCATAGGATGGTATATTAGTGGTGAACTTTTAAGCAATAATAATGAGTACGAATTTGAAGTTCCGGATTTAAATAGTTATATAATATTTGCAGCATTCACCGAAAGCGACCCTGAAGATGAAAACGTAATTGTCATTCGTGCAAGGGCGCAACTTGTTGAGCTTGCCTATATGGTTAATGAAGGACTAAACGTTTATCTAAATAAAACTGTTGAATTAGCTGCTGATTTGGATCTTGCGGAAATAAACTGGACGCCCATAGGGCACATGCGTGTCAATAATAACTTTGCCAGAGCTTTCCAAGGTACCTTTGACGGCAAAAATCATACAATTTCCAATCTCACCGTATTAGGGCAAAACCATGTCTCCACTCTTAATAGTCAGGTATTTGCCGGTCTTTTTGGGTATGCTTATAATGCTGAAATTAAAAATCTTAATCTTACAAATGTTTTTATCGAAGTAAACTATAGACCAACAATTAATCAGGCAACTGTATTTACAGGGGCTATAGCCGCATTTAACATGAACAGTATTATTAACAACTGTCATGTTGAAGGGGCAATTAATTTAACCTCGCAAAGAGGAATAACGGCAGGTGGAATTGCCGGCTATAGTAGAGCCGCAAATACTTCGTTTTCTTCTACCATAAAGGAATCGTCTTTCACAGGTAATATTTCCGGTATCGGATTTATGTCTGCCGGTGCTACGAATAGCTTTGTAGATATAGGTGGAATAACCGGAATGAACGAACAAAATATTATCAATTGCGTTTCAAACGGCACCGTTCGTTCGCAAGCAGCAATAGGCAGCAATAACGCTAACGCCGGAGGAATTTCCGGTAGAAGCGCAAATTTAAATCATATTGACAGTTGTAGATCAAACGCGGAAATTCAGGCATATTCTTTTTATTATAGCCATGCCGGCGGAATTACAGGGATTGTTGTTACGGGTTCGGCCAACTCTAAAATTACCTCTTCATCAACTACAAGCGATGTTTCAGCTGTAGCAGCGCAATATGCTGCGGCAGGTGGTATTGCAGGTCGCGTTCATGCCGGATTGATAGAGATATGTTATGCAAAAGGCGATGTATATGCAGCTTCGCCTACAAGAGATCCATTCGCTGGCGGACTTATCGGCAATAACAATGCCAGAGTGTTCAACTGTTATGCTACAGGCAACGCGGTGGCAATAGGTAGAAACAACTATGCCTATGCCGGTGGACTTATTGCCGCAAACAGCATAGCCGGAGTCGTTGAAAACAGTTATGCTACCGGCAATACACACAGTGAATCGCTATTTGCTTCTTGCGCAGGCGGATTCGTAGGGTTTAACAGCGGAAACATCGTAAATTCATTTGGCATAGGCAATGCGAGTGCATATACTATAGGTGTTCTCGCCGGTGATCCTGTTAACGGTGCACACATTGGAGGCTTCGTAGGCTTTGACGACAACGGGATACACAATAATTGCTTTTCTTATGTTGGACAAACATTTGTTTCTATACATGGACAAACCGTTGTTCATGAGGCAAGTAACAATATAGGAATTGCAGTAGATTTCGACATGTACGATTCTGAAATTTTCTATTCCGATACGTTAGAGTGGTATGCCGGAATTTGGAATTACACGAATCTTAACTTCACAAATGGTAGATATCCGATTTTTTGGGGGAGTGTATATTCATACTTTATCACACTTTTAGCTGATCCAAATCATGGCGGAATTGTATCCGGAGGCGGAACTTATGAAGAAAACACATCAATTACCATAGAAGCGACATCTCATGTTGGCTATAATTTTGTAAACTGGACAGAAGATGGTATGGAAGTAAGCACAGATACAGCATATTCTTTCACTGTAACTTCTGATAGAACGTTAACAGCTAATTTTGTAGTTAAAACTTATACGATCACCGCAACATTTGGCGATAATGGAACGATCACTCCTTCCGGCGAAATTTTAGTAACGCACGGTGACAACAAAACATTCGAAATAATTCCGGATGCAAACTATAAAATTGAACAAGTTGTAGTAAATGGGGTGCCTGTGGGCGCAGTTACATCGTATACATTCAACGATGTAACAGCCGATGCCACGATTATTGCCTATTTCGAATATGATGTAAATATTATTGAGAATAAAAAATCTACCATCAATGTGTTCAGCCATGGTAGCATAGTTACTATCGTAAATGAAGAGCTTGTTCCTATTAAACAAGTCGAAGTTATGGATATGCATGGTCGTATAATATGGAAAGGGCAAGCCACTGATGTAAGAAATGAAATTACGTTAAATGTTGCTGCCGGTATATATGGCGTACGCATTATTACGGAAAATAATCAACAATTCACCACGAAAATTAACATTAATTGAATGTAGGATCAGAACGCGTGTCTTAATCTTTAATAATTTTGAATAAAAGGGCGTTTTTGTCAAAACGCCCTTTTTGTTTATCATGACTCTTATATTACTAGCTATTTGAATACAGCAAATATAAGAGGATGAAATTCTAACAAAAAGTAATAAAACATTATTTTTATCGTAATTTATAAACTCTTAACTCAATATAAAATAAATGAAAAAAAAACAATTATTCTTTTTATCGGTAATATTATTTGCTATTACTTCTACTTTATATGCAGTTCCGGCAAATCCTAATCCCATTACTTTTACCCAACCCAATGGGGATACTTTAACTGTTAGAATTAAAGGCGATGAACGTATTCATTGGTATGAGTCAATGGACGGATATACGCTATTGTTTAATCAAGCCGGTTTTTTATCATACGCACATTTAGATGAGGAGGGAAATCTACAGTCTTCAAATTTTGTTGCTACAGATATTGAAAAAAGAAATATTGTTATCCATTCTTTTTTAAATACAATTGAAAAGAATTTGTTTTACAGTGACATACAAAAACAGTTAATGTTAAAAATTTGGCAGATAGAAGACGAATTTGCTGTGAAAAGTGAATCAAGAGCAGTAGTTGGTCATTATAAAATACTGTGCGCACTTGTACAATTTCCGGAAAGATCAATGATAAAGCCCTTGAGCGATTTTGATGAATTGATGAATCAATTGGGATATACTGCAAATAATACCGGAAGCGTTCGCGATTATTTTAAAGAAGCATCTTATAATCAGTTTGACTTAACCGTAACTTTGTGTGGTGTTTATACTGCTCCAAACAGCCAAGCTTATTATGCAGGATCAGCGTCGGGGGGCGGAACATTACGGGCAAGAGAACTTGCAAGATGGCTAGCGCAACAAGTTGCCGAAGAGCCGGATATTGATTTTAGGGAATACGATAGTAACAATGATAATATTGTAGATGGATTTCATTTCATCTTTGCAGGTAGAGGACAGGAAAATGGTGGCGGCGCCGGAACAATTTGGTCACATAAATGGGAATTTTCACCTGCTGTCATACAAAATGGTAAAAGAATCAGCACTTACTCCTGTTCGCCCGAACTCAGAAATTCAACAGCGATTACTACGATTGGTGTTATTTGTCATGAAATGGCACATGCATTCGGAGCTGCTGATTTTTACGATACAAATTATAGCACCGGCGGTAGCTATACAGGCACAGGCAACTGGGATTTAATGGCAAATGGAAGTTGGAACGGCACACCATCGGGAAGCAGGCCAGCGCATCCGAATATGTATGTTAAAGTGCAATTTGGCTGGGTAAACCCCATCGTTTTAAACACACCGGTAACCATAGAAAATATGCCCAACTCGGTAGAAAGTCCGGTAGCCTATAGAATAAACACAACTACCGATAACGAACATTTCTTATTGGAAAATCGCCAACAGTTGAGTTTTGACATGAATGTTCCCGGAAACGGATTGCTTATTTATCGTGTACACAGCAATGTGGGTAGATACGGTATTAATGATACACATCCACAACGCATGTATCCGGTTTGCGCCGGCGCTACTGTTGCTATTCCCACTTCAACGTCATCCAGTTATGGAAATATTAATAGTGCAAGGACTCCATTTCCCGGAAGCACTAATCAAACTTCTTTTACCGATGATACTACCCCAAGTATGAAGTCGTGGACAGGAAATAATACCAATAAGCCCATTACAAATATTACGCATACGAACAGATTAATCAGCTTTGATTTTATGGGCGGAGGAGACGAAAATACTTATACGGTTATTTTTAATGCCAACGGTGGAACAGGTAGCATGAATCTACAAGACTTCACTCTTGGCGAGGCGCAAAATTTAATTCCAAACAGCTTTACAAGAACGGGATACGCATTTAACGGATGGAACACCCTGGCAACCGGTAGCGGAACAAGTTATGAAGATCAACAAAACATTACCGTTACAGCAAATATGATGTTGTTTGCCCAATGGGATGCACGCGCTGAATATACCATTACAGCAACTGCTACCTCCGGTGGAACAATTACGCCAAACGGAGAAGTTAGCGTTTTAGAAGGTACATCTCAAACCTTTATAATTAAAGCCTCAGTAGGAGGAAGTATTATTGATGTTTTAGTTGATGATTTAAGCGTAAGTGGCTCCTATGGTATTGAATATGAATATGTATTCGAAAACGTTACCGATAATCATACCATTCATGCCATTTTTGATAATGTTGGAATTGGTGTTGTGTGGTTAAACGATAATTCATCCATACAAATTATCCCCAATCCGGCAAACGAAGTTATTGAATTACGAATTACAAATCACAAATTACAAGTTAATCAAATTGAATTTTATAACGTATTTGGACAGTTGATAATGAGTGTCCCTTTTAATGGTGCAATAATAGATAATATAGTAACACAACGAATTTCGATTACCAACTTGAACAAAGGAGTTTATTTGGTAAAAGTAGGAAGCAACGTTGCAAAGTTGGTAGTGCAGTAAAAAGTTATACTTTTGAGCCCCAATTAAAAACATATTTTATGTGGAAACTATATGCCATCTTATCAGCATTATTTGCTGCGCTAACCGCTATTTTAGCAAAAGTAGGAGTTAAAGGGATAAGCGGAAATGTGGCTACCGCTATTAGAACTATTATTGTGCTTTTTATGGCATGGGGAATTGTTTTACTGAGCGGAGAATTAGGAAACATAAAAGAATTAAACAAGCGAAATTTAATTTTTTTAATAGCTTCGGGGTTGGCAACGGGACTTTCATGGATCTTTTATTTTAAAGCATTGGAAACAGGTCCCGTTTCAAAAGTAGCTCCCATAGATAAACTCAGTATTGTATTTGTAATACTCTTCTCGCTCGTTCTACTGAAAGAGCCGTTTGATTTAAAATTGCTCATTGGCGCCGCTTTAATTGTAGCCGGCGCATTTGTATTGATTTGGTAAGATTACTTTACCCCTTTTTATACTTTTAAGATAATCAAAAAAGTACACAGATTATCAGGATTTACACTGATTTTTTTCGCCTCTCAAGCAATGCGGTAATCCGCCTGCATTTACATGATGTTGCACACAAGCGCAACATTTACTGTGGTTTTTACATGTTTTTGTAGGACATGAACAGTTTTTTACATTTTCGCAAGTCATTTTTTTAGGTTTTAGGTTATTTTTCATTTATAAAAAAATGCGGATGTTTTTAACGGAGTAAATAAATAACCGCCTTTGGAGTTTATTTTTAGGCTTCCCATTCCCGGAGATGCGGCGTGTATTCCGCCTACCAGAATATTATTTTTTGCAAAATTATTATTTTTTCTGAAAAATAAAAAATATTACCTATCTTCGTGCCCTAATTTTAAAAACATAAACTTTATTATGAGATCATTTTTTGCATTTATCGTTGCTACTTTCTTGTGTCTGCAAAGTTTTTCACAAAGCAATCCATTTTTTAAAGAATGGAATACTCCATATGGCGTTCCGCCCTTCAACGAAATTAAAATTGAACATTTCATGCCTGCTTATCAAGCGGGAATGGCAGAGGAGACCGCCCAAATTTGGACAATTATTCGCAATCCAGAGCCTCCTACTTTTGAAAATACCATCGTTGCTATGGACAAATCGGGTGGGTTGCTGCGCAAAACAATACCGGTATTTAGCGGAATTATGAGCGTGAACAACAATCCGGAACTGCAAGCATTGGCGCGCCAATTTTCGCCGATGCTGAGTAAACATTATGATGATATTAACTTAAATCCCGAATTGTTTAAGCGTGTGAAAATCGTATATGAACAAAAAGACCATTTGAATTTGAATGTTGAACAAATGAGATTGTTGAAAAATACCTATCGCCACTTTATTCGCAATGGCGCGGATTTGCCGCCGGAAGACCAAGCGAAATTACGCAAAATAAACAGCGAATTATCTGAATTACAATTGCAATTTCGTCAAAATTTACTTTCTGAAACAGCCGCCTTTACTTTAAAAGTAAATGATAAATCGCGGCTTTCGGGTTTGTCGGATGCGCAAATAGCTGATGCTAAATCTCGTGCACAAAAAGCTGGTGATGAGAACGCTTATTTCTTCGGATTGGATAATCCAAGTATTATGCCATTTTTACAAAATGCCGACGATCGCGAGCTTCGTACCGAAATTTTGACTGCTTATCTTAATCGCGCTAACAACAATAATGATAAAGACAACAAAGAGATTATCGAAAGAATTGTTACCTTGCGTTTGGAACGCGCCAAACTCATGGGTTATGAAAATTTTGCAGAACTGGCAACCGAAGACCGCATGGTAAAAAATCCGGAAACCGTAATGGCGTTTTTAGATAAAATGTGGGCGCCTTCGTTGAAAATGGCGAAAAACGAACTGAACGACATCGAAAAAATAATGAAAAAACAAAAAATTGCATTGCCTTCTACACCTGCCGATTGGCGTTATTTTTTCAACAAGTCGAAACAACAAAAATACAATATTGATCAGGAAGTAATTCGTCAGTATTTTAAAATGGAAAATGTGCTTGATGGCATTTTTTACGTTTGTAATCGCCTCTGGGGTATCACGTTTGAAGAGTTAAAAGATATGCCTGTTCCTCATCCGGAGGCTACCGCTTGGAAGTGTAAAGATAAAGACGGCAGTATTCTAGGTATAGTATATTTGGATATGCACCCGCGTCCGGGTATGAAAAACGGCGGCGCATGGTGCGGGCACTATCGTTCGCATACGTATGATGAAAATGGAAAACGTATTTTCCCGATCATTACAATTGCGTGTAATTTTACCCGCCCTTCAGGTGATAAGCCTGCTTTGTTAACCACCAGCGAGACCAATACATTTTTCCATGAATTTGGGCATGCTTTAGATGGCCTGTTCAGAGAAACAAAATATTACGGAACAAGCAGAGGTGAAAGAGATTTTGTTGAATTTGCATCGCAAATTATGGAGCATTGGGCGTTTGAACCGGAAGTATTAAAAGTATATGCCAAACATTATAAAACGGGCGCAACCATCCCATCATCTTTAGTGAAAAAAATTGAACAAAATGAGATGTACGGTCAAGGTTTTATCACCACTGAGTTTTTGGCATCGGCTTATTTAGATATGGAGTATCATTTATTAACAGAAATTCCGCAAAATTTGAATGCTGAGGAGTTTGAAAAAAAGGTACTTGAAAAACGCGGTTTAATTCCGCAAATTCCGGCGCGTCACAGGAGTACTTACTTCGCACATACTTTTTCCGGCGGATACACTGCTGGCTACTACATGTATCTTTGGGCTGAACAACTTGACAGCGATGCATTTGAAGCATTTTTAGAAAAAGGAAATATCTTTGACCCTGATTTAGCACACAAATTACGTTACGAAATTTTTGCTCGTGGTGGTATTGAGGATGCCATGGTATTATATAAAAACTTTCGTGGTAAAGAACCGGATGTAAATGCGTTACTAAGAAATAGAGGACTGTCTAAACTGTAGTCTGAACTATGATTTTCATAAGATTATGATGATTAATAGAAAAATTTAGAATAAATATTTCAAGTTATGAAAAAATCAATAAAAATCGTAGCCCTCTGTGGCAGCTTGCGCAAAGATTCTTACAATAAAAAATTGTTGTACTTTACGCAAACCCTTTTACCCGAAGAAATGACGATGGTGATAGTATCCTTTGAAAATCTCCCTTATTATAATGAAGATCTTGACATGCCGGATACAACTCCCGAATCGGTAAAAACTTTTAAACAAACGCTGGAAACGGCAGATGGGATTTTGATTGTATCTCCCGAGTATAATTACGCTATCCCCGGCGCTCTGAAAAACGCTTTAGATTGGGCTTCGCGCGGCAATCCGAGTCCGTTATTTGGCAAACCTGTTTCACTTATAGGCGCTACCCTAGGTATATTAGGAACCGCACGTATGCAAACTTCGTTTTTAGATTTCTTTCGTTTAATGAATATGCCATTGGCGCTACGTCCCGAAGTATTAATCAGCCAAGTGCATACCAAGTTTGACGAAGCCGGAAATTTCACTGACGAAAAAGGGAAACAATTAATTCAACAAAGTTTGGAGCATTTGAAACAATTGATTTTAGGATGATAGCTCTTCCATTTTTTAATAGAAAAAGTATTTTAAAGAAATTTAAACCTTATCTTAACTCCCAAAAAGTGAAAAAGTTGGTTTTTTGTTGTGGCAAAAAGCAAAACATTCCGCGCTCGTAGAGCGCCAACATATCTAGTACGCTAAGCGTACGGTACCCGTTTATTACCGAAAAAACTCTATATAAGAAATAAAAACAAACAAAAATTCTGTTAAATACAATTTTAGTATTCAATAATTCAAAAAAAATATGAATATTTGCAACCTGATTTAATGGTTGTGTATTTTAATATTAATTTAATCTATAAAATAAAACATTTATGAACAGCGAACTATTGAAATTGTATCCTCACAAAATGTGGGAAATCTTTGCAAATATTTGTGCAATTCCACATCCTTCCAAACATGAAGAAAAAATATTGGCATGGCTTAAAGATTGGGCTACGGCACATCATATTGAATATGAGCAAGATGAAATAGGGAACTTGGTTTTGCGCAAGCCTGCTACTCCGGGATACGAAAACCGCGTGCCCATCATTTTTCAAGGACATATTGACATGGTTCCACAAGCTAACAGTGACTCAAAACACAATTTCGTTACCGACCCGATTTTACCGCGTATTTGTGACGACGGCTGGGTACGCGCCACCGGTACTACTTTAGGTGCGGACAACGGAATGGGTTGTGCTGCCGGAATGGCAATTCTTATAGATAAAAATATAGAACACGGTCCTATTGAAGTGTTGCTTACCGTAGATGAAGAAGCCGGAATGACCGGCGCCCAAAACTTGAAGCCCGGTTTCGTTAAAGGAGAGATTTTAATCAATTTAGATTCGGAAGATGAAGGTGAGCTTTATGTAGGTTGCGCCGGCGGGTTAGACGCTAATTTTGAGTTAGATTACAACATGCAAGCTACTCCGGTTGATATGAAAGGCTACGAAATTGCCATTACCGGTTTAAAAGGCGGCCATAGCGGTATGGACATTAATTTAGGACGCGCCAATGCCAATAAGGTGGCAATGCGTTTATTAAAAAAAGGGTTAGAAAGTTTTGATATTCACATTGCTGATATTAATGGTGGAAGTTTGCGCAATGCGATTCCAAGAGAAGCATTTGTTAAATTAGCCGTTCCTGCAATTAAAACAGCTGCGTTTGAGCAATTAATGAATGGTTTAATTGCCGATATTGCAAAAGAATATGCCGGTACGGAGCCTGATTTTAAAATTGAACTAAAGTCTATTGAAACTCCCAAACAAGTAATGTGCAAAAAATGCCAGGAAAAGGTGGTGAACCTGGTGCTGGCAATTCCTAACGGCGCAATACGTATGAGTGATTCTATGCCCGGTTTGGTGGAAACTTCTACTAACTTGGCTATCGTAAAAACCGGAAATGGTGTGTTTTCTGTTGCCAATTTAATGCGTAGCAGCGTAGAGTCAGCTAAAGAAGCGTTAGCCGGTGACATGCGCGCTATTGCCGAATTAGCAGGTGCAAGAATTGAATTGGCAGGCAGTTATCCGGGTTGGAAACCCAATTTAGAATCTCCCATTTTGAAAACCATGATGAAAGTGTATGAGAACATGTATGGTAAAACTCCTGAAATTAAAGCAATTCACGCAGGTTTAGAATGCGGACTTTTCAGTTTGGCTTACCCGAATTGGGATATGATTTCTTGCGGACCTACTATCAGAAGCCCGCACTCTCCCGATGAGCGCGTAAATATTGAAAGTGTAGGAAAATTCTGGGATTTCCTTGTAGAAACTGTGAAAAATATTCCGGTAAAATAAGGTTTATGCAACTGTTGAATGTGCCCATTCGTGCCTATTTTGCGTATCGCGATGAAAGAATCGTTTCGCTTTACGAACATGCATTAGAGACGCAAGAGAAGTGGTTCGCCTACTTGGTTCGAAACGGATTGAAAACCAAGTTTGGGCGCAATTTTGGTTTTACGCCTAATATGAGCTACGAGGCATATCAACGCAATGTCCCCACTCAAGATTACAATACGCTTTATCCTTATATTGAACGTGTTATTAAAGGTGAAGATTATGTGCTTTGGAATGCAAAAGTGGAATGGGTGGCAAAATCATCGGGAACTACGCAAGCTAAAAGCAAATATATTCCGGTTACAAATGATTCGCTTAAGCTAAACAACTATTTGTCGGCAAAAGACTCATTAACATTCTATATAACACTTTTCCCTGATACAGAGATATTTGCCGGAAAAGGAATCACTCTAGGAGGAAGTATTCAAAAAATGGATGTGGAAACCAAAGTAAAATGTGGGGATATTTCAGCAGTGCTTATGGAAAACATGCCTGCCATTGGCGAATATCTAAAGGCGCCTAACAAAGAGGTCTTGCTGAATGATGATTGGAATAGAAAGCTCCGGCTTATTGCAGAACATACTGTGAATGAAAATATTACTTCTATTTCCGGTGTTCCTTCATGGATGTTGTTGGTATTGAAAGAAGTATTAAAAATATCCGGTAAAAAACAACTGGCGGAAGTATGGCCCAACTTGGAACTGTTTTTTCATGGCGGCGTCGCGTTTGCTCCTTATAAAGAAGAGTATACGAAGTTACTTTCCGATTCTGTGTTCTTTATGAATATGTATAATGCTTCAGAAGGATTTTTCGGATTTCAAGACCAACGTTTTTGCGATGATTTGTTGCTGCTTACGGATAATGGCATTTTCTATGAATTTTTAGAGATTGATGAAAGGGATAGTACAAAAAAACAAGCGGTTTCTTTACAGGATGTCCAGTTGCACAAAAATTATGCCTTAATCATCACCACTCCTGCCGGTTTATGGCGCTACGAAATAGGAGATACGATTAAATTTACCTCATTACGTCCTTATCGTTTTAAAATTACAGGAAGAACTACTCACTATATCAACGCTTTTGGCGAAGAATTGATGGTGGACAATGCCGACAAAGCTTTAGCAGAAGCGTGCCAAAAAACCGGAGCTATTTTAACCCATTACACTGCCGCTCCCGTTTTTTTGGAAGTCACCGAAACCAAAGGACGACATCAATGGCTTATTGAATTTGCAATGCTACCTGATGATATTGAGAAGTTTAGAATGGTGTTAGATCAAACATTAAAATCGCTCAACTCCGATTATGAAGCAAAACGTACCGGAGATCTTATGCTTGAAGCGCCGGAAATCGTCACCGTCTCCGAGGGGACTTTTATGACATGGTTAGCGCAAAAAAATAAACTAGGAGGACAATATAAAGTGCCGCGGTTGCAGAATGATAGAAAACTGATTGAAGAAATTACAAAAATGAATAAACCCTAAATTAAACATTATGAATAGTTTTATCAAAAAAATCGCTCTTTGCATTAGCTTAATGGCATTAATGCAAACCAATGTTAGCGCTCAAAATGAAATAGATGCGCTTCGATTCTCAGAATTAGACTGGCAAGGAACTGCCCGTTTTATGGGTGCAGGAAGAGCTTTTGGCGCTGTGGGTGCCGAGTTTTCAGCGCTCAACACAAATCCCGCCTCCATTGGGTTGTACAAAAGGAGTGACGTAACTTTTACTCCCATGACGCTTTCTATTTTAAAGAACAGCTCTGATTACAATGGAACACATGCTTTGGCACAAGGCGTAAAATATAACGTGGGAAGCGCCGGCCTGGTATTTGCAATTCCGGGCGTTTCAAACACGTTATGGAAAAATTTTCAGGTAGGTTTTGGATTTAATCGCATACAAAATTATAACAATCATTTTTCGATTACAGGAAGGAGTGATGGCAGTACTATTGGGTCTGTACTTGCTAAAGAAGCTACCAGACTCGGACTTAATTATAATGATGTGGATGATTGGCCAGAAGGACCTGGAGGCGCTGAGGCGTGGTTCGGATGGGAATCTTGGCTCATTAACGATATTACGCCAACCACATACGAAGCGAGACTAAGAGGTGTTGATCTGAAGCAGTCTTCTGTCGTTACACGAATAGGTGGAAATGATGAAATGGTTTTTTCATTTGGAACAAATTATGATGATATGTTGTTTTTAGGCGCTACTCTTGGAGTGCCGTTCATTAATTTTACTGAAAATAGAGTCTATAATGAAGTGAATGACAGAAAATCTGATATTTGGGAATTTCAAAACGCAAGAATTACGGACAAACTTAGCGTTCGTGCTGCCGGTATTAATTTAAAATTGGGTGTTATTTATCAACCTCTCGATTTTTTGCGCGTAGGATTGGCATTTCATACACCTACTTATTATGATAACGTGAGAGAGGTTTTTAACAGGAGCATGTCTTCTCGCGTAATAGACAATGACAGGAGTCTTAATATAGCTGATCGTTATGAAAATAGATTTAGTTACTCTCTTACAACTCCTTTGCGTGCTATGGCAAATGTAGCTTTTTTCATTCAACAACGCGCTTTTATCAGTATGGAGTATGAGTTTGCCGATTATAGTACAGCAAGAATGTATTCTATTCATCATAACTTTGATGATCCCGAAGAGGGTGAAAATAGAGCAATTCAAAAATTGTACGGTTTCTCTCATATCGCGCGTATTGGCGCAGAGCTTAGCTTAACTCAGATATTTTCTATAAGAGCAGGATATAACTATATTTCATCTCCTTATAAAGAGGACATTAACGACGGTTCAAAACATTATGCTTCAGCAGGTCTTGGCTTCAGAACCAGAATATTTTATGGTGATTTTGCATACGCATTCATTACCTCTAAAGAAAAATACTGGATGTTCGATTCCAATTTTGTAAATGCGGTAGATAACAAATTTATTACCCACCGCGTTATGCTCACAATGGGAGTTCGATTTTAAAATTCTTTAACTCGTAATTCTCTGTTTCACCACTTCAAACAATACAATTCCCGTGGCTACGGAAACATTGAGCGAATCAATTGTGCCTACCATGGGAATTTTTATTGAATCGTTGCATTCACGTAAATAATCCCATGCAATACCTTCATATTCATTGCCCATGATGAGGCATACCGGTTGTATAAATTCTTTATTAAAGTACATTTTTTGAGCTTTTTCATACACACCAACTACTTCTATACCTGATTCTTTCAAAAAATTTATTACTTCCACTAAATTAGAGTGTCTGCAAATCGGCAAGCTTAGCAGCGCTCCGCATGAACTTTTTACAGCATCGTCGTTCAACTGCGCACCTCCTTTCAAGGGAAGAACAATCGCATCTACGCCCGCGCACTCTGCCGAACGTGCTATCGCACCAATATTACGTACATCGGTGATTTTATCCAAAATAACGATAAATGGATTGCGCCCTGCTTCAAAAACAGTAGGTACAATATCGTAAATACTTTGATATTCAATTGCCGATAAAAAAGCAATCACGCCTTGATGGTTACCACGCGTGATTTTATTTAATTTTTCTACCGGAACATATTGAAATGGTATTTTATGATGTCGAACCTTAATAAATAGATCTTTGAACAAATCACCTTGAAGTCCTTTTTGAATCAATACTTTATCAATGGTTTTCTCGCTTTCAATGGCTTCTAAAATAGGGCGAAAACCATAAATCGTGTTTTCTTGCATAATGGTTTAATTTTCTGCAAAGAAACACGATTTTTCAATATAGAATGAAGTGAGAGATTAGTCCGGCAAACTTTTAAAAAAATCATGAAGGTCATCTCCCATCACAAAAGAAGAAGTTTGATTATTTTGTATGGCTTTATCCTGAAATTCTTCTTTATTTTCCTGACGTAGCCGTTGAATCGCCGGAGTTTCTATCAAAAATGAAAACTGATTATCATCTTCATATTTAGGCTCATAAGTACTTCTAATTCTTTGAGGAGCAGTGCCAAGCGCCGGAACCGATTCTACAGATACAGGAATTAATACCGGTTCTGCTACTGCTTTCTTTGTTCCGATATCATTGTGAGTATTTAAAAATCCGAATTCATCATTAGTCTTTATATAATTTTCAGGTTTTTCATCAGTTACAGGTTTCATATTTAAGGGTGAAGAAGAAGAAGAAGAAGAAGTTCCTATATCCACAAGTATTGCATCCGGCTGCTTGTCTCCTTCAAACATGTCTTGAGAAGGTCCGATAGAGTTGCTTTCCTTAATATCAGTAGAATATTTAGAGATAATTACGGAAAGCTTTATTTTTTCGCCTAGCGTTGGGTCTTCGCTTCTTCCCCAAATTACATGAGAGTTTTTGCTTCTAATTTCCTCAAATTTATCGGTAAGTTTTTCCAGTTCGTTTATGCGCAACTTTTTCTCAGAGCCATAACTAATACTGAAGAGAAAATTCCGGGCATTGGAAATGTTTTCTTCTGTCAATAACGGACATTTTAATACGCCTTCAATTGCATCTTCAATACGGTTTTCGCCACTGGCTTCCGCTATACCCAGCATGGCGGCGCCGCTTTGTCTCATAACAGAGTTAATGTCATTAAAGTCAATATTTTGCTCTAAATTTACGGTAATTAGCTCAGCAATACATTTCACCGCATTTTTCAATACATCGTCGGCATATCCAAAAGCTCTGTCCAACTCTTCATCATTGTAATGTTTAATGATATTTTGGTTTTTAATGATGATTAGCGAATCTACATATTTTCTGAGTTCTGCCACGCCAGATTCGGCAAACTGCGCGCTGGTGGTACCTTCAAACCGGAAAGGCAAAGTTACCACAGCAATCGTTAAAATGTCCAATTCTCTTGCTATTTCTGCCACTACAGGCGCCGCACCTGTTCCTGTTCCTTTTCCTAAACCGGCAGTAATGAAAAGCATTTTGGTATCTGTACCAATAAAATCTATAATCTGTTCGCGACTTTCTAAAGCAAGTTTACGAGCTACCTCGGGATTAGCGCCGGCGCCCAATCCGCTTTCTCCCAGCACCAATTTTGAAGGTATTGGACTGGCTTCCAGTGCATTTCTATCGGTATTGCAAATTAAAAAATCAACACCAATAATTCCTTCTTTGTACATGTGTTTCACGGCATTTCCGCCACCGCCACCCACGCCAATTACTTTGATGATAGATTGCGTGGCTTTAGAGCCATAGTCGGGGGTAAAATCAATTCGCTCTCTCATAATAAATTATTTGTTTTAAAATTATGATGTTTTTTCTGTTAAATCGTCTAAAAATTTCTTAACATTTTCCCAAATTGAATTTTTCGGGTTGTCTTTTTCGCCTCTTTCTTTTGTCTGTGGACGTCCGCGAGGAGTATCCTTATGATTGGGCGGAAGGTTTTCCGTCCCTACACTCTTTTTGCTTTCTGTTTTCTGTTTTTCTGTTTTTCTGTTTTTCTGTTTTTCTCCATCGCATTCAACTCTTTCATCATCATTTGCTTGAATACCATGTTTAAGTAAACCCAGCGAAGTAGCAAACATGGGATGTTTTAATTCGGACGGAATAGAATTAACGAAACCAATATCAGGAATGCCGATACGTGTATTGCGTTGCAACGTATATTGACATAGTTCTTTTAAATGGCGCAACGACGAACCGCCGCCGGTAAGTACTACGCCCGCACGAATCTTTTTATCATATCCCGACTCCGAAATTGCTTTTTGAATTTGATTCAAAATATCCATTTGCACACGTGAATAGATAATTTCAGCTAAAAAGGGTTCACTGATTTGTTTGGGTGCATTTTCATGAAATTGTGGAATGGTGATGAAGTTGTTTTTATTACTCTTTTCGATGACACAGGTTCCATAGCTCACTTTTAATTTCTCTGCAAGATCTTCAGGAATTTGACACACGTTGGCAATATCTTTGGTGATTACTGATCCGCCAATAGGGATTACTTTTGTAAATACGGGATTCCCGTCCACATAAATTACGACATCGGTGGTGCCGCCACCAATATCCACCAGAACAACACCTTGTTGTTTCTCTTCGTAGGTAAGACATACCAATGCGGAAGCAATCGGTTCAAGAATAATATCATTAACTAAGAGATCACAATCATTAATACAGCGAATTATTTTTTTAATTTCAAATTCATTACCGGTAATAATCTGAAAATATCCTACCAGCAATTCGCCTAATTCACCTACTGGTTCGATGGTTTCACGAATATTATCAATTACAAATCGTTGCGGAATAACAGTAATTACTTTTTCACCCGGCTTCACGGATATGTTTTCCAAGTCTTCCACCATTTTATCAATATCTTCCTGACGAATTACTTCTTCTTTTCCATTTCTCCGGGTAATGGCGTGCTTAAACTCCATGCTGTTGATGTGGCGCCCGGCGACACCGGCATATACCGAATCAATCTCTTGATTAGAACGACTTATTGCTGTATTCTTGGCAACATTTATTCCATCAACGGTTTTGTTAATATTAAAAATTAATCCGTGTTGAACGCCTGTAGAATCTCCTTTACCATAGCCTAATACATCAATTTTGCCTTCATTATTTTGAAAGCCGATAATCATAGCTATTTTAGTTGTTCCAATATCTAATCCCACTACAACTTGGGGTTGTTCCTGAATTTCTTTACGGTGTGTCATGATTAAGATTTTGTTTTTGTTGCCACAATTCTATTTTCAAATCGTACATCCAATTGTGCATATTTATCATCATTCATATAAGGAAGCACTTCTTTATACATGTGTTTAAGTGTTTTCAGCTTTTTTTCGGCATTTTGCATTGTGCCAAATAAAACAGGAAGTTTTCCGGCAGATGGATATAGAGTTATCTCTTGCTTGCCACATATATGCAAATTACGAAACAAATCAGAGTAAAATGGGTCTTTTTTGATTAATGAAGCTACAGAAAATAGTGCATAAAGTTCATTGCTTCCGGGAGTAATTATTTCGTCTTTTCGAAAAGTATTGGGAATAAAACCATTCACAACAATTACATCATTTCCCGCTTTTGGTGAATAAGGTAAATAAGTGCCATTCACATCTAAGAGAAATTTTTGCCCATCCTTGGCATTTACTTCTAATAAAATGTCATATAAAGTAATTTCAATTTGCAATTTTGAGCCTGAAAAATGCACTTTATCTACCGATTTTATGTAATTTTCTTGTGCAAGAATTTTCTTGATAGAAGTTAGATCTATTTCCTTAATCTTTTTTCCTTCCCATTCTGTACCGGCTTGCTTCAGAATATTCAAAATATCTGATTTTGAGAGAAGTTCTGATTCTTCCGGAGCATGAATTACAATAGAAATCCCTGTGCTCGTTTGGTCATTTGTTCTTATTCCTGCCCACACCATGAGAGTCAAAATTCCCAAAACTAATAAAAAAGAAGCAATAATTTTAATGATTTTCATACCATTTGCTAAAAATTTCTACGGTTTACAAAAATACGTAAAAAGATACCTTTTTTGATAACAATTTTGTCATAAACAATAAACAACACAATGTTAATATGTAGCTTATGTTAAAATAATCCGAAAATCTGAGCGTTCGTTTATAAAAACAAAGAAAAATGAAATTTTTACGTCGGAATTTTTGGATCATTATCGTTATTTTTGCTTTATTATCAGCAGTTTTTTTCTTATTTATTGTAAAAAATAAAACGCCAAAAAATAACATTAGCACTGCCGAATTAAAGGAAGCCAAAAAACAACTCAATATTCGTATTTTACGTTATGAAGAAGATCTTTTCTCTTTAGATTTGAATAATTTACAAAATGAAGTTGCAGAATTATCAAAAAAATACCCCTCATTTCTTATTGCGCCGGATATTTGGGAAGATCCGAGATTTAAAGCCTATTTGCAAGATACTATCATTATAGCACTTCATAAAGCAGCAGAAAAAGCAGTAAAAATGGACATTATTTTGAAAGAATTGGAAACAGCATTCGGATATTACAAAATATTTTTTCCCAATGATTTTATTCCGGAAATTATTACTGTACTCCCAGGGCTTGATTTTTCTGTACCTTCTGTTTATATTTATGACGATGTTTTGTTTGTAAATATTGATATGTATCTCGGCGCCGACAATTCTTATTATAAAGCTGTAGGGATACCCGTATATATTGCTGAGCGATACGATCCCATGTACTTGCCTATTGATATTTTCAAAAAAGCAATGGTGCATTATCATTTAGCAAGAGCGCCACATGCCACACTTATAGATGCCATGATTACCGAAGGGAAGAAATTATATTTCACAGAAATGATGTTCCCCACACTACATGAGCGATATATTATAGGATATCCTGAAGAAAAATATAATTGGGCGAATCACTATTTAGGTAATGCGTGGGGTCATCTGATTGAGAAAAACGAACTTTTTGGGAAAGGAGAAACATTGATGCGTACTTATATTGAAGAAGCGCCTTTTACTAAACCATTTGGGAACGATTCTCCAGGGCGAATGGGCACATTTATAGGTTGGAAACTTATACAAAGCTATATGGCAAACCATCCGGATGTAACATTACCCGAACTTATGCAAGAAACTGATTATCAGAAAATTTTGAAAAATTCAAAGTTTAAACCTCAACCGAGATAATTTAGATGCTTCTTATTTCATCTTTCCAAAACAAAATAGTGTCCCTTTAAATGTCAGGATATAAAAATATCCGTTTATTACAGCCGGCGAAGCGATAATTTGTTCACCTATATCGTATTTCCACAATAACTTGCCTGTTTTTGCATCAAGTATGGAAACAATTCCGGTTTTAGTACACACCAACAGTTTATCGTTGCAGATAACAGGAGAACTTTCTCCTGTATCACCTTTCAAAAGGTACTTCCATGCCATTGAGCCATCTTTGCGGTTAATGGCATACACATGTCTATCGTCGGAAACAATGTAAACCATTTTATCCGAAACCGCAGGAACCGAAACAAACATACGGTCTTCGTCTTTCGGTTCCATGATTTTTTTGGATGAAACGATTTTTCCTTTGTTTAATTCGATTTCGTAAACATTTCCTGAATGGTCGGCAATATAGCACCAGTTATTGTAAACAGCCGGCGAGGCAGGAACATAAGTTCCTAACTCCAATGAATCTGTTTGTATTCCTGAAATGCCGTCAACTACGCGGAACCAGCCATCGCATCCGCCATATACGACATAATTATTGCTTTGCGCCACTGCGCCATTAATGTAATAACCCGACGGATAACGAGCGATCTTTTTTCCTTCTTTACTATCAATAAAGTAAAGATAATTATCGTAGCTGCCTATGATAATGGCTTTTTTGTCGTTGATACTCATCCTGTTCGGCGAGGCGATAATTTGTCCATCCGTTTCAAAAGTCCATAAAGTATCCTGTTTTGCTAATGATATGGCACACAGTTTTCCATCTATACGTCCGATATACAGTATAGAATCATAAATCATTGGAATAGCGTCAACTGCTGTTTCCATCGCGTAATCGAAGACCTGTTTCCCTTCAATATTTATGCCAAAAATACGTCCGCGTCTGTTACTCCAATATACCACATGATTACATACAATGGGCGAAGATTTGGTATAGGAATCGCTTTTGAATGACCATAAAAGAACAGGGTTATTCGGTAATGATACATTTGTATGAGCGGTAAGGGCTGGATTGCCTCTGAAAATAGTCCAATCTTCCGGGTTGATATTGGTGCTGTCTGTTTTATTTTTACAGCCGGTTAAAAGTAAAAGTATGAAGCACAATTTTATTAAAACTTTCATGATTGCCAAGATTAAATTTTATACAACGCCTGTGTCGGGCAAATTTCCCACAATGATTCATCAATGTTTTTTGCGCTTTCATCAGGCAATACTACTTGCATTCCAAATCCTCTGTCTTTAAACGTAAATCCGTCTTTACTGTTGTATACACATAAACCGCAGCGAATACATTTTGTAACGTCGAACCATAAGTTACCGTTTATATGTTGCGGGGCTGTTGCTTTTATCGCCGAATAACGCGGAAATTTATTCCATTTTGCGCGATACGCAATAGTGAGTTTCCGCATAGAGCAGTTTTCCGGTTTGCATGGTGGACGACACACGGCAATATGGTCGCTCAGCAGTAACTCTAACGATTGACGTCGAAGATCTTTTACCTCATCATTTTCACTGTCAATGCTCATTCTTTCAACAATTACTGTTGAACATGACGGAATAATTTGTCCTGTTTCACAATTTTTTACTACGCAAACCATACACGACGCTTGATGCCGGTAACCGGGCGCATAACACAATGCCGGTATATCAATACCGTTGCGGCGTGCAGCTTCGATTAGTTTTTCATCTTTGAAAGCTTCGATTTCTTTGTTATTTATTTTGATTTTCATACTCACTTTTATTCTAGTTTCTTTTGTCATAATTTTTGACCCTAGTTTTCAGACCGCAAATATATAACATAAAATACTGTTTGTCAAATGAGAAAGTGATTTTTTTATTTTTTATGAAAATTACAATCCTGTAAATCTTACTAATCTTTCGAAAATCGCGGTTCACCTTTCTTCCTATACGCATAATAAAACACCTGCGGCAATACCGTAAACGATAATATCATACAAATTAGAATGCCGCCTACAATCATGATGGCTAACGGTTTCTGAATTTCGGAGCCCATACCAGTGGAGACCGCTGCCGGAAGTAAACCCACCGAACCCATCAGCGTAATCATCAATAAGGCACGCAAACGGATGCGCACGGCTTCGTTAATGGCAAATTCGATATCGCGGCTTTGTTGTAGCAGTGTTTTCATTGTGGAAGTGAGTAAGATTGAGTTTGTTGCAATAATTCCAAATAAAATAACAAAACCAATCCCCGCCGAAATTCCAAATGGGATACCCGATATCCATAATGAAATAAATCCGCCAATAAAAGCATAAGGGAAGGCGCTCGCGGCAATAAGGGTGTCTTTTACCGTACCAAAATTCATATAGAACAGGAATAATAGTAGAAGCAACACCGCCGGCACAACTATTGAGAGACGTTGGGTTGCCCGCTGCTGGCTTTCAAACTCGCCTGCCCACTCCATTTTGCTACCAATAGGCAACATAACACTTTCTGCAACTCTAACCTGCGCTTCACGGATAGTCGATCCTAAGTCGCGATCACGGATGCTAAAGCCCACACCGACGTAGCGGCTACTTCCTTCACGGTAAATAAATGCCGGACCCGTAACAAACTCAATATCGGCAATCTCTTTAAGAGGTACTTGCTTGCCGTCCATCGTGGGGATTAGCATATCACCTATTTTCTGCTCATCGCTGCGGAATTGTTGTTCGAAACGCAACATCACATCAAAAGTACGCTCGTTTTCATAAAAAGTTGTTGCTGCCTTGCCGCCGATAGCCATTTCGATAACCGCTTGTGCGTCTGCCATAGAAACAGCATATTGCGCCATTCTTATCTCCTGTGGTCTTATCTGTAATTCGGGTAAACCTATGGAACGAAAAACATTAACATCCTCAATGCCGCGTACTTCCTTAATAGTTCCGGCAACTTTATCGGCAGTGGCTTCCAGTTCATGGAGGTCATTACCAAAAATTTTAACGACAAGCGCACTCTTAACTCCGGCAACATACTCCTCAACGTTGTCTTGAATCGGCTGAGAAAAAGCAAGAATTACTCCCGGATAGATAGACAAAGAATCATGTATTTGATTGATTAATTCGTTTTTAGAAACTTTACGTTCCCATTCTTTTTTAGGTTTCAATTCTGCATGAAATTCAATGTTAAAAAAGCCGGTCGGATCGGTTCCGTCATTCGGACGGCCTGTTTGAGTAAGAATAAAATCGACCTCATCGAACTTTTGAAGTTTTGCTTTCATCTCTTTGGTAATACGCACACTTTCATCAAGGTTTACACTGTTCGGCAAAGTTGCGCGAATATAAACTGCCCCCTCGTTCATGCTGGGAATAAATTCTGTACCCCAAAACATAAATCTTAAAAGACAAACTCCGAACACGACAAGAAAAACGACAATCGTAGTGAGTCTATAACGACAGGAAAGGTTATACAATGATGTCATCCAATTGGTTAATGCCCTTGTAACACGGTTGCTTTTATCTTTGAGCGGTTTTTTAGTAAGCAAAAGCTTGCACATTACCGGCACATAGGTTAATGAGAAAATAAGTGAACCCAACAGCGCATACCCCAATGTAAAGGCAAGCGGTGAAAACATCTTTCCTTCAACCTTTTGGAAAGCAAAGATCGGAATCAATGCCACAATCGAAGTTAATTGTGCAAAGAAAATATACGACCCCACTGAGCCGGCGCTGTTTTTAATAAGCCCGCTTTTGGAATAATATTTAAACTTGTCTCCCAATTGTTCCGATTTATGAAGCAGCGCCACAAAAACTACTTCCGCTATAACCAGCGTTCCTTCCAACAACAGTCCAAAATCTAAAGCGCCCATTGAAATTAAATTGGCAGGCAATCCTTGAATGCGGAGCATGATAATGGCAAAAAGAAACGCCAATGGAATTACCGAGGCGACAATAATTGATACTCGCCAATTGTAAAGGAAAAGAAAAACGACAAAAGAGACTAATAAAATTCCTATCAGCATGTTTTTGAGCACGGTTTGAACAGTGGTATTGACGAGCTTTGTCCTGTCCATAAAAGGCACAATTTGAACATCTTCCGGAAGTATCCGATCGTTGAGCTCGACAATTTTTTCTTTGAGACGACCAATGACTTCGCTCGGATTTTGTCCTCTGAGCATAACTACAATACCTTGTACCACATCGTCTTCGTCATTCAACCCAACTTGCCCCAAGCGCGGTTTTGACGCGATAGTAACTGTGGCAACCTCTTTAACGCGAATAGGCGAACTACCTCTAACATCAATCAATATATTTTCAATATCTTCAATACTTTCTAATAAACCCAGACCGCGCACAACATACGCTTGTGAGCCTCTTTGAATGACATCACCCCCCACATTAATGTTGCTATTTGACACTGCTTCAAACACTTCCAAGGGCGACAATCCGTAATTAAAAAGTTCAACAGGATTGACTTGTATTTCATATATTTTCTCTTCTCCGCCAAAGGTAACAATATCCGCCACGCCCGGCACAGAAAGCAATTCACGTACAACCACCCAATCGTTAATTGCCGCCAATTCGCGAATCGGCAAATCTCCTTTAAGAACATACCGGTAAATTTCGCCGGTAGCGCCCGACGGCGGTTCAATAGAAAGGTCGGCGCCTTCCGGTAGATCTAGTCCTTGCATCCGGTTGGAAGCGTACTGTTGGGCGAAAAAATCGTCCACGCCATCTTCAAAAATAACCGTTACAACAGATAGTCCAAATAAAGAAGTAGAGCGCACGTCTGCTTTCCGCGGTATTGTATTCATTTCGCGCATGATGGGCAGTGTGATAAATTTTTCCACTTCTTCGGCGCTACGCCCGGGCCACTGCGTAATGATCCGCGCTCGTGTGTTAGTTACATCAGGATACGCTTCTATGGGTGTGTTAATATAACATACCACCCCAATAATAGCCGATAGTCCTGTTAAAAAAAGTATGAATACATGGTTTTTAAGAGAAAAACCTATTATGTTTTTTACGAATTTATGCATAAATTATCCCTCCTTTAAAGCTGAATATATTAATAATTGATTTTTCACCACCACACTTTCACCCTCCAACAATCCGGATGAGATATACGATGTTTGGTTATTATGTCCTTCAGGAGTAACGTTTCTAATTGCAAAACTCCCTGCATTTTCTTCAACCACTACAAAATGTTGGTTATTATCAAAAATAAGCGCTTTGGAGGGAATTGCCATTAAGCGTTCAGGGCTTCTATCTTTCAATGTAATTAACATAGACATTTCCGGTTTCAGTTTTAAGTCTTTGTTATCCATTACAATCCGGGCTTTTAAAACGCGTTCTTCCGGATCAAAAACCTGAGATAACACATTAATTTTACCATGAAATTTTTGGTTAGGATAGGAAAATGTGGTCATTTCCACCTCCATGCCTTCACGAACACAAAGCAGGTTACTTGCATATACATTGGCGATAACCCAAACGATGCTCAAATCGGCAATAGTAAAAACCTCATCGCCTTCTGCCGCAATCGTACTTCCATGCGGTGCTCTTTTATGTATAATATATCCACTCATGGGTGCATGAATTGTAAAAATTCCGTTTCCTTGATCTGTTCCAAAAACGCCCATATCTGCTTTTATTTTAGCTATTTCTGCCCGTATTTGTTGCAATTTTGCTTTTGCCTCTAATAGTTCCATTTCCGAAAGCAAATTATCATCAAACATTGCCTGGGTAGCTTTTAACTCTCGTTCAGCTAACTTTTCTTCGGCTTCGAGGATTATTCTTTCCGCTTGCAATGCGCTTAGTTCCGTACTTCGCATATCAAGCAACGGCTGTCCTTTGCGCACTTTATCGCCTAACGAAAAATAGGTTTTCTCCACAATTCCGCTAATCAAAGGCACATAGCTGATGATTTTGTCAGGATCGGTTTCCACCTTGCCGGTTAGAAGTAGCTCTCGCTCCTGATCGCTCAAAACTACTTTAACGGTTTTTACATTTTCAAGAAATGCCTCTTTAATGAGGGCATTATTTTCTGTTTTCTTGCTGTTGTAGCAGGAAATTAGGATTATTATTCCTATTAAGATAATTATTATTGTTCTTTTTTTCATTTTTAAAAATTGTTAATTAATTACGTTATTAACACTAAATTGCAACTCTGCAAAACTCGTATCCAAGTTTTTCTTAGCCGTTAAAAGCGCGTGCATTGTTGTTCGGTAAGCATCCATAAAATCAATAAATTCGAGCATATTAATATTTCTACTCAAAAGATTACGAGTATATACTTCAAACATATTTTCCAAATCTTCGGAGAAATTGCTATCGGAGTGTTTTTTATAAAAATTGTAATTTATTTTATAATTATTATAAAACTCTACAACCTCTTGCTTAATCGTATTTTTTTGATAATCAGCATTGTAGCTGGATCGTTCTATCCCTAACTTTGCTATTTTTATGTTGCCTTGATTACGGTCGAACACAGGAATATCCAAACTAATGCCAATTCCGAAAAAATTCTTCCATATGCCACCATACCGGTCATAATTTAAACTTAATGCTATATCCGGCGAACGTTGTGCTTTTTCATACACTAATAGTTTTTCATGATATTTAACTTCCAAATCCGACAACAAAAACTCCGGACGCGAATTTTTTGCCATTTCCAACAACTCAACCAACGAAATTTCATCGGGACTTTTAGTGATAGCAGTAGCCGGCAGTATCAAAATTTCTGTTCCGGGCACAATATTCAATAGCACTTTAAGCTCTTTATATTGATTATTTAATTCTGTTTGAACTTCGTTAGCCTCTGCTTCTAACTCTATTAAAGAGGATTGAAGCCGAATTAATTCACCTTTGGTAATATGTCCCCTATTGAGGTTTATTTTATAAACTTCTACTAAATTATCAACAGCTTTGTGCTGCATCCTTATGATGTCTAAGTAGGATTGTAAGTATATTGTTTCATACAGAATAGTTCTTAATTCGGTTTTTAGGCTTAATAAAAACGACTCAAACTCTTGAATGGCAATCTCTTTTGAGACTTTTTCCAAATCAATAAGTTTTTTTCGTTTTCTTGCGGTTCTTATTACTTGTTCAAGTTCCACGCTAAATAACAGCTTGGTTCCAAATGGTACCGGCGCAATTTCAAGTTCTTCCGCTGCATTCGGATTCCAAAAATTTATATCCCCAACACCAATAGTGGGATTATTTAGCACTTTTGCTTGAACAATGGCGGCATCGGCAATAGCAATGTTGTAGCGTTCCGCCAATAATTGCAGGTTTTTCTCCAAAAACTGCCTTTCTGCTTGCTCAACGGTAATTTTTAAAGTATCTTGAGCCAATACTTTGTGCTTGCATCCTATAATCATAATAATGCATAGCAATACTATTTTAATGAGTTTCATAAGTCTGAATTATGATTTTAATAAGATTTTGAACTATGATTTTCTAAGGTTCATAAGATTTAGCAAGATTATCAATCAGGATAATCTTGAAAATCTCAATAAAATCGTGGTTCAGACTTCCGGTGGTTGGTCAATTTGACCATAATAATTATTTCCGGGAAGATTTTCATTGTTTGAAAATCTAAATTTATTTATGTTTTTTGAAAACAAATTTGCTAATTCTATACTTTGCGCAAATTGTTGCGAAAAGTCATGAGGGGTTACACTATTACAATCCGTTTGCATGTCGCCATCTTCGTCAATATCGTTACTCTCTCCGGTAATAAGTTCTATTAAAAGTTCGGCAACGCTATTTATTTCGCCATTTGGACTTTCCATTTCATATGCACTGGAAATAAAAAAACCTCTGTTGATGTAAATCAACAGTAAAAAAATCGTCATCAGATGTCTTACTATAGGTTTTTGCATTTTTCTTTTTCGCTATGCTGGAACGTAGGGTGGTAAAAAAAATTGTGTTTCGATAATATTTCTTAACAGATTTTATGTTAATTTGCACTTCATTATTATTGTGATGAATCATCAAGTTATCGGTAATTATATTCAACGTTTTTTTGCTAAAAACGGCAAAATTTCTCTGTTTTTGGAGCAGCAAGCTGTTGAATTATGGACAGAAACAGTGGGTGATTTTATTGCCAAGCAAACTACGAAAATATCTGCTAAACAAGGAGTGCTTTATGTTAACATTCCCAATGCAGCGCTTCGTTTTGAAGTATTGAACAGTCGCAACCAAATTATTACAAAAATAAACCAAGCATTGGGATGCGAAGTTATAAAAGGAATCATTATCAAATAATTAAATCTATACATTATGAAATTTAAAAAATACGGAAGTCCTTGGTATTTTGCCATTAAAGGTGCAATGTTTCTATTAATCAGCGCTATTTCGTTTATTCATGTCTCAGGCAGTTTAAAAATCTTGGGATATTTATCCTCCGTCTTAATTCTAATCATGGCGTTTGCTGCTTTTGGAAACCACTTTATTTCAAAATCTAAAAAAGAGAAAACCATATCTATGGTACTTGCTTTGTGTCATTTCGCATTTGCCGCTATAATATTTGGTTTAACTATAAAACGCGGCAATGTATTTGAAGTAACAGAACAAGCCGAGTTGCGTGCGTTAACCTTCCTATGGATACGTAACTGGTTTGCATTCTTCTTATTAACAGAATGGGCAGAAGCTATTCGTCTTCTCATTAAGAAAAATGCGCATTGTATCACTATTTTTATGGATAGTATAATGACTGCCATTTTCCTCGTTGTTTTTTCTTATTTAAAAAGCTATGCCACAGATACTCCCATAACTTTTTACGACATGCCTTTATTATTTTTAGCGCTCATCACTTTATTGGCAGGTTTAGGTACCATAGCTACAGCAGTAATGTTGGATGTTTACAACAAACATTCCCATTCTCCTAACAGTGAAGGGAATTGATGATGATAATTTGTGCGTGATAAAATTTAATGAAAGAACAATTTTATCAAGAATTACTACATTTGGCTCCCAATGCGGAATCGGCGCGTTTTTTACTGGCAGTAAGTGGTGGACGCGATTCCGTAGTATTAGCGCATCTTTTTGTAAATTCTGGCTTATATTTCGACACTGCACATTGTAACTTCCATTTGCGCGGTGAAGAATCGAATAAAGAGATGATTTTTGTACAAAATCTCTCTTTTTTAACTTCACAAAAAGTTTTTGTGAAGGAATTTGACACAATTTCCATACAACAAAACTCAGGAAAATCTATAGAAATGGTAGCGCGCGAGTTGCGCTACCGGTGGTTTGAAGAAATTGGAGAGAATTACGATTATATTGTTACAGCGCATCATGCGAATGATAATGCGGAAACAGTGTTAATGAATCTATTGCGCGGAACAGGATTGCGCGGAATGTGCGGAATTCCACAAAAAAACGGAAAAATTATCCGCCCGTTATTAAGGTTTAATGACAGTGAAGTTGCAGAATATGTTAGTGAACAAGGAATTGATTATTGCGTGGACTCATCGAATTTGACGGATAATTTTTTACGAAATAAAATCAGGCATCATATAATCCCTGAATTGGAAAGAATTAATCCGAATTTTATTGAGATTTTTTCGAGAAATAGTCAGCTTTTTTTGCAACAAACCCAATTTTTCGATTCGCATATCCAACAATATAAGAGTCAACTATTAAAAGAAAACGAAGATAGGTTTACTATTGAGATTGACGCGCTGAAAAACATTGAACGCTTATCTCTTGTTTTATATGAAATATTAAATCCTTTCAATTTTAATGCTGATGAGATAGAAAATATGGCAAAATCTATTCATTCAAATTCGGGAAAACGGTTTTTATCGGATACGCATATTTTGATTAAAGATCGGACACATTTTATCATTGAAAAAAAAGAGATAAAAAAAGAGGAAAGTATTCTTATTTATTCGATAGAAGAATTGGAAAAGTATGGTTTTTGTGTAGAAAAAACATCTTACAGCACAAATTTTAAAGCTGTAAAAGATCCTAAGGTTATTTATGTTGATGCTCAAAAACTAACTTATCCTTTAACGATCAGAGGCTGGGAAAAAGGAGACTTCTTTTATCCTTTCGGTATGAAAACCAAAAAAAAATTGAGCGACTTTTTTACAGATTTAAAAATTGACATCCTAGAAAAGCAGAAAATTCGCTTGCTTTGCACTCAAAATCAAATTATTTGGATTATTGATTATAGGGCAGACGAACGATTTAAAGTAGATACAGAAACAAAATGGTATTATAAAATTGCAAGGAACTCCTCACAAAATTAAAGACTACGCATCTGAATACAGCAAATTGCATCCTCTAATTTGAGCAGCATCCAATCTGCCTAAAATTTCCATCATGCCGTTTGCAGCTCTTTTCCCCAAATCGTCGGTAGCAATAAAAGCGCAAGAGTGTACATTGGCAAAGTCAATAACGTTGATAGCTCCGTTATGCAGTATATCACTGCAAAAAAGCGGATCTTTTTCATCACGGAGCAATAACTTCATCCATGGAGGCGTAGCAAATAGGTTTCTCCCGTTGCTGTACGCCTGAGATAGAAGTTCGCACATTCCATATTCGGAATATATATTTTTTACACCAAATGCGTTACATAAAATTTGATGTAATTCTTCTTTTACCATTTCAGGACGTCGACCTTTCATACCTCCGGTTTCAAATACCATTAAATCAGGAGCTTCAAAAAAGAATCTATCGGCAAAGTCTAATAAAGCATAAGAAACACCAAACAAAATTGTTTTGATTTTTGTTTGTTTTAAAGTGATGATTTTTTCGTACAGTTCGTCGTAATTGTATAAATAAAATCCGCTTTCCACATATTTTGAACCGGAAATTAACTGATTCATCATAAAAATTAATGACGAATGTTTTTGTTCCAAATAATTGGGTAATAAAGCCAAAAAACAATAATCGCGCGGATCTCCGTAAAAATATTCAAAGGAATGCAAAAAGGCGCGTTCGTAAAACGTTACATCTTTGATGAAATGTTTTGAATTTTCAATTTCGTTTTGTGGGGACAAGGCGTGCCTTGTCCCTACCGCCGTGGTTCCGCTGCTCCAAAACTCAATTTCCGATACAAAATTTCCGGTTTTTACTATATGTGTTTTAAAAAAAGAGATGGGTAGGAAAGGAATTTGCGTTATTGAGGTTATATTTTTTGGATTAACTTTCAATATATTACAAAAAGAATGATATACTTTATTTTGTTCATATTGATAATGAAATAACGCAAGTGCGTGATTTTGAAAATCGAAATCGGAATACGAATGAAAAATATTTTCTAAGTTCATTTTAAATTTCTGTGGTTTAAAAACTTATTCTCTTTTTCAATCTCTTTTTGTTTTTCTTTGGTGGTTTGGGAGAAAAAAGTATCTGTAAAAATCTCTTCAACATAACGTACTGCATTTTCTCCCACGTGGCATAAATCGTCGGCATAAAACCGGTAATCGCGCAAATCGTCCATCAAAATTTCATAGGCAGGAAAGTAGAACACACTTTCATTATCCGTTAATTGTTCAATAGCAAGATGTAATGTTGATTTGCTTAGTTGATTTTCATGAAATCCATCTCCCAAATGACGTACTGGACTTACCGTAAAAATTATTTTCAATGTAGGATTTATTTGTTGCATTTTTTGCACAAGGTTTTTATAAATCTGCACAATTTCATCTATTTTAAGTCGAAATTTTTCAAATTGTGCATTGGGAATTTTATGACAATTTGCCACAATTAAATCTCGCTCTAAAAACTTGTAACAGTAGGCTGTTCCGAAAGTGATAAATAAAAAATTAGCTTGTTTCAAAAAAGCTTCCGTATCACACCATTGTTGATTTATTTGTGTTGTAAATTGATATTCATTAGAATGAGAAAAAGAGCCGTGGTGGGCAAAACTGACCCAACGATTGTCAAAATAATAGCGATAATCATCCGAGAAAAGCGCCGGATCCATCGTCATTTTTAACACATTTGCGATAGAAACCGGATTAAAAAGTGTGCCAAATGGGTTAGAAAGTACAAAAAAACGGTTTTTTGTTAAAAAAGCTCCGATATGATCGGAAAAACAAGATCCCAATAATAAAATGGGATCTTGATAAGAAATCTGAAAAGGATATTTGGGAGTAGGAAGTTCGGTGCGAAACTTCATAGTAGATTATTTTGCACTTTTGCGCTTATTCTACCGGAGTTTCGTTTGCTTCTTCTACTTTTTCTTCAGGAGTTTCGGTTTCAGCTACTGCTGCTTCTTGTTCCGTTATTTCGGCTACTGCTTCCGCTGCTATCTCTACTGTTTCTTCTGTGGCTGCTTGTTCGGCTACCGCTTCGGCTGCAACTTCAGTTGCTTCTTCCGCTGCTTCCTCTGCCGCTTTAGCTTCTTTTGCTGCTTCTACGGCGTACTTAGCTGCAACTTTTTTCGCAATAGCTTCACGAACTTTAGTTTCAGCTTCTAAACGTTTTTTGCCTTCGGTACGTTTGTTGTCTGCCGCTTCACTTTTTGTTTTGCTTGTTTTTGATTCTTTTTCTTGTTCCCAAGCTAAAAATTTCTTGTTAGCATCGTTTTCAGTAAGCGCACCTTTTGCAATGCCGCCGCGCAAATGTTTCATTAAATACACGCCTTCGTGTTTGAGAATCGAGCGAACGGTATCGGAAGGAGAAGCGCCTGTTTCTACCCAATACAATGCACGATTGAAGTCGATGTTGATAGTTGCAGGATGGGTCAATGGGTTGTAGGTGCCGATTTTTTCGATAAAACGTCCGTCACGTGGTGCACGACCATCCGCAATTACAATGTGGTAAAAAGGTTGATTTTTTTTACCGTGTCTTTGTAATCTGATTCTTGTTGCCATAATAAATTATTTTGGTTTATTTTTTTAGGGGCGCGAAAATATATTTTTTTTTGGTTTTTCAGGTTTTATTTTTCTTCTGATTAAAGATAGGCAGTGTTTCAAATTTCATCTGTTATATTATTCGTTCAATTAAAACTCACTTAATTTAGTTTTACAAGATGTTCTTTCCATTCTCCTGGAATTTCGTTAATGTCGAAAATTCTCATCTCTGGAGAAGCGGAACTTCTTAATGGACTTAATGTTACATTGATATTATCAACATCTATTTTCCACATTGCTCCTGTTGCCGGATCTACAATAAGCATTCCTATTATACCTCCAAAAAGTATGTTCCCAAAATACCAACCGTCAAGGGAAAAAGTAATAGGCATAATTCTGTCTTCGTAGCCAGGGCTTGAAAGTTTGAGCAAATACTCTGCTTTTGAAAAGAAACCATCGCCTGCTTTTAGTCGAACGACTGCAGGAGTATTTCCCTGAAAAATTTCGAAGCCTTTTTTGTTTGTAATAACAATCCTCGCACCACTTGGAGTACTGTTAATTGTGAGCGGATAAGTGCTTCTTGTAACAATTGAAGCACAACTTGAAAATAGGAGGATCGTTGTCATTAGAACGACTGTTCTTTTAAGATACATTAATTTTGTCATTTGTATTTTGGTTTAATTTCATTTTTCAAACAGCGCAAAAATAATATTTTTTCAACCAATTATATTTTTCATTCAAAAAACCCTATTTTTGCCGCTAAATTTTATCAAATTTCAATAATTCACATCGTTATGATAAAAGAGATTCTAAAAACTCCTGAAAAATTCGGCATCGGAAATCAAGTGGAAATAAAAGGTTGGGTGCGTACCAAACGTGGAAATAACGCCGTGGCTTTTATTGCCTTAAACGATGGTTCTACGGTGCACAACATACAAATTGTTGCCGATCTTGCTAATTTTTCAGAAGAGCTTATGAAACAAGTTACTACCGGCGCGTGTTTGCGCATAACCGGAACATTGGTAGAATCGCAAGGGAAAGGGCAAACTGTAGAAATTCAAGCAGATAACATTGAGATTTACGGCACTGCCGATCCGGAAACTTACCCGTTGCAGAAAAAAGGACACAGCATGGAGTTTCTTCGCGAAATAGCACACTTGCGCCCACGTACGAATTATTTCGGTTGTATATTACGTTTGCGCCACGCATTATCATACGCTATTCATACTTATTTTAACGATCACGGCTATTTTTATATGCACACGCCCATCATTACCGGATCTGATGCGGAAGGTGCGGGTGCCATGTTCAACGTAACAACGCTAGACTTGAATAATGTGCCGAAGAATGCAGAAGGTGGTGTAGATTTTTCACAAGATTTCTTTGGAAAACACACCAGTTTAACGGTTTCCGGTCAATTGGAAGGTGAACTTGGTGCTATGGCATTAGGAAAAATCTATACATTCGGACCTACTTTCAGAGCCGAAAACAGCAATACACCACGACACTTAGCCGAATTTTGGATGATTGAACCGGAAGTGGCGTTTTTCGATATTACCGATGACATGAACCTTGCCGAAGATTTTATTAAATATTTGGTGAACTATGTATTGGAACACAATCTTGATGATATTCAATTTTTAAACGATATGTTTGATAAAGAATTGATTGACCGTCTGCGCTTTGTAGTGGATAATGAATTTGTACGCTTAACTTATACCGAAGCCATTGAAATTCTAAAAGCATCAGATAAAAAGTTTGAATATAAAGTGGAGTGGGGCACAGATTTACAATCGGAGCACGAAAGGTATTTAGTTGAAAATCACTTTAAAAAGCCAGTCATCTTAACTGATTATCCGAAAGAGATTAAGGCGTTTTACATGAAGCAAAATGAAGATGGAAAGACGGTTCGCGCCATGGATGTATTGTTTCCGAAAATTGGGGAAATTATCGGTGGCTCGGAACGTGAAGCCGATTACGACAAGTTGCTTACCCGTATTCGCGAGCTGAACATTCCGGAAAAAGACATATGGTGGTATTTGGAAACCCGCAAATTCGGCACTGCACCACATGCCGGCTTCGGGCTTGGCTTTGAACGCATGATGCTCTTTATTACTGGCATGAGTAACATCCGTGACGTAATTCCGTTTCCGAGAACGCCTCAAAATGCTGATTTTTAATACGTTATTGCTAGTTCCAATACATTCTTCATAGCAGCCTCTAAACCATAGCTGTTTTTTCCGCCGGCTGTAGCTAACGTGGGCTGACCGCCGCCGCCGCCCTCAATCAATGGGGCAACTTCCCGTATTAAGTTAACAGCGCTTAAGCCTTTTGCTACCAAATCATCAGACAATGCAACTATGATATTGGGCTTATCTTCTTGATTGGTACCAAAAACAATAACCATATGGTCAGCATGGTTTCTTAAATTATAGGCTGTCTTTTTCATCACTTCCGGTAACATTTGAGACGTGAAGAAAATAACGTGATACCCATTTATTATTTTGACAGTTTTCGCAATCTCATTCGTAAAATGCTGAATACGTTCTTCTGCAAAATTTTCTGCCTCTTTACGTATTTTTTCATTCTCTTGCACCAATTTTTGCACAGCTTGCATAACATTTGGAGATTTGAAAAATGCCTTTAAGTCATCAGCCAAATGAAAGATATGATTAATATAACTTTCAGCTTGTTTCCCCGCAACTGCCTCAATACGACGTACTCCCGCAGCGATAGCGCTTTCGGAAAGCAAACGCACATAACCAATATTTCCCGTTGCAGTAGTGTGTGTTCCACCACACAATTCCACCGAATCATCAAATTTGATTACGCGCACATTGTCGCCATATTTCTCTCCAAATAAGGCAATTGCACCCATTTCTACGGCTTCTTCCATCGAAATTTCATTAAAGGCGCAGAGTGGAATATTTGATCTTACTAATTCATTTACAATAGATTCTACTTCGCGAAGTTGCGCGTCTTCCACTTTAGAAAAATGAGAAAAATCGAAACGGAATTTGTCATAAGCCACCATTGAGCCTTTTTGCTCTACGTGACTCCCCAATACTTTTCGTAAAGCAAAGTGTAACAAATGGGTAGCAGTGTGATTATTTTGTGTAGCAACCCGTTTTTCTTCATTCACTTTGGCGGTAAAAACCGTAGTTAAATTATTCGGTAAAGAAAGCGCAATGTGCACAATTAAGTTATTCTCTCTTACCGTATTAAATATTTCGATTTTATCATTAATATTTTCTAAAACTCCGGTATCGCCCATTTGTCCGCCCGATTCGGCATAGAAAGGCGTTTTCTCCAACACGATTTGGTAATAACTTTTTCCTTTCGATTTTACATTTCTGTATTTCACTATTTTCGATTCACAAGCCAATGTTTCGTAGCCCACAAACTCAGTTGGGGTCTCCGTTTTTATCAACTCTACCCAATCTTCCGTTTCTACGGTTGCGGCGGCACGCGAACGTTGTTTTTGCGCTTCCAATCCTTTTTGAAAACCTTCCATATCTACTGTCATTCCTTTTTCTGAGGCTAACAATTGTGTTAAATCTATAGGAAAGCCATAGGTGTCGAAAAGTTCAAAGGCGAAGGTACCGTCAATTTGGGATAAACTACCCCGCCCTTCGGGCACCCCTTCAAAATTTGAAGGGGATTTTTCTCCCTTCTCTTTTCTCCTTTCTCCCAATTTTTGACAATAGCTTTCAAATTTCTGTATCCCGCTTGCCAGTGTTTTTAAAAATGAATTTTCCTCTTCGCGGATTACTTTTTCAATGAGGTTTTCTTGGGCTTTCAATTCCGGAAAAGCCTGCCCCATATTGTCTACTAGCGTGGAAACTAATTGACAAATAAAGGGTTCATTAAACCCAAGAAACGTATAACCATAGCGGATGGCGCGACGCAAAATCCTGCGAATTACATAACCGGCGCCTGTATTCGACGGCAATTGTCCATCGGCAATGGCGAAACTTACGGCGCGGAGATGGTCTGCTATCACACGCAATGCAATATCGGTTTTCTCCTCTTCGCCATATTTTTTGTGCGATAATTGTGCTATCTTTTGAATAATGGGTTGAAAAACGTCGGTGTCGTAATTCGATTTTTTGCCTTGCACTGCCATACACAAACGTTCAAATCCCATACCGGTATCCACGTGGTTGGCGGTTAGTTTTTGCAGCTCTCCCGACACAACGCGGTTATACTGAATGAACACCAAATTCCAAATTTCTACCACCAATGGATGGTCTTTGTTAATGAGCGATGCGCCGTCGATTTTCTCCCGCTCGGCATCATCGCGCAAGTCAATATGTACTTCTGAGCAGGGACCGCAAGGACCGGTTTCACCCATTTCCCAAAAATTATCTTTCTTGTTACCGTACAAAATATGCGATTCGGGCAAATATCTTTTCCAAAACTCCAATGCTTCCAAATCGGGCGAGGTACCATCTTTTTGGTCGCCTTCAAAAACAGTGGCATACAAACGATTCTTATCCAATTTCATTACTTCGGTAAGAAATTCCCATGCCCATTCAATCGCTTCCTTTTTAAAATAATCGCCAAACGACCAGTTCCCGAGCATTTCAAACATGGTGTGGTGATAAGTGTCTTTTCCTACCTCCTCTAAGTCGTTGTGTTTTCCCGAAACGCGTAAGCACTTTTGCGTATCTGCCACGCGCGGGTGCACTATCGGTTGGTTGCCCAAAAAAATATCTTTAAACTGGTTCATCCCTGCATTGGTAAACATCAAGGTAGGGTCGTTTTTAATTACCATCGGCGCCGAAGACACAATAGTATGCTGTTTTGATTTAAAAAAATCTAAAAAGGAAGAACGTATTTCATTGCAATTCATAGAGTTATAGTTTTAAAAAACAAGATGCAATGATACGATTTTTTTTGATTTATTCTTTATTTATCATTTTTCATGTTAACCGTCATAGTTGAACGAAGAATCAAAAAAACTATGAGCTATATGGATTTTATGGGAAGTAGAACGCCGTACAAAACCGCAAAGAAGAGCATAATAGTTCCCAGTAATACAAAAATGTGCCAAATAGCATGGTAAAATTCCTTGTCTTTCCGTGTATAAAAATATACCCCTCCGGAATAAAATAAAGCGCCTAAAACAATGAAAATGAGTCCTGTTATGCTTGTTGTATTAATGACAGGTTTTACCACAAAAACTATGAGCCAGCCCATCATTAAATAAACGGCTAAAGATATTTTTTTAAATTTATTTAAGAAAAACACTTTGGCTGTTATTCCCAGAAGAGCCATACTCCACATAATTATTAAAAGTATTATACCTGTTGCGCCTTTTAAGTTAATAAGCAAAAATGGTGTATATGTGCCGGCTATTAGGAGATAAATGGAGGAATGGTCAAATACTTTCAGTTTCTTTTTTGTGTCTTCGTTTTCCGCAAAGTGGTAGAGCGTAGAAGCGCAGTAAAGCGTTATCATACTGAGACTATATATAAATACAGAGACAATTTTTACGGCTGAGCCGGTTAATATGCTTAAAGTTATAAGGCAGCCGCTTCCCAAACTCACTATAATAGTGCCTATCCAGTGGGTAAGTATATTCATGTTCTCTTCGCGCTTCGTATAAGATATACTTGAGGTAATCTTCTTGTTTTTAATAATATTATCCATATATTGAATACTTCGATTTTTTTACTTTGTTGTTCCAAGTTAACTTGATACCTAACGTTTCGATTTATCCTCCTTCACGTCGCGATACTCAAGCCCCTCGTTATACACATCCATAGCGTGGAAACTCATACCCATACTTGAATAACCGCCATCATGGAATAGGTTTTGCATAGTAACCTTACGCGACAAATCCGAGAACAGCGTAATAACGTAGTCGGCGCAATCCAGCGCATCGGCGTTACCAAGCGGCGACATACGGTCGGCAAAATCTACCAGGTTGTTAAACCCCATAATTCCGCCACCGGCTGTGGTGAGCGTGGGCGACTGAGATACGGTGTTGATACGCACGTGCTTTTCGCGACCGTAAATGTAGCCAAAGCTGCGAGCAATGGATTCGAGCATTGCCTTAGCGTCTGCCATATCGTTGTAGCCGTATAGTGTGCGCTGCGCGGCAATGTACGATAGCGCTACCACCGATCCCCACTCGTTAATGGCGTCGAACTTGCGACACGTCTGAATTACCTTGTGGAATGAAATTGCCGAAATATCAAGCGTTTGTTGCAGAAAGTTGTAATCTAAATTATCGTAGGTGCGTCCCTTGCGCACGTTGGGCGACATGCCTATGGAATGTAGCACAAAGTCAAATTTTCCACCGAGGTGTTCCATACCCTTTTTTATCAAATTTTCCAAATCTTCCACCTTGGTAGCATCAGCGGGAATTACAATGGCGTTCAACTTTTTTGCCAATTCTTCAATGGTACCAAAGCGCATGGATACGGGTGTGTTGGTAAGCACCACCTGCGCACCTTCTTCCACGGCACGCTCCGCCACTTTCCACGCAATTGATTTCTCGTTCAGCGCACCAAAAATTAAGCCTCTTTTTCCTTTTAGTAAACCGTAAGACATACTTTTTTAAGTTTAAATTTATTAATGTTCTTTTAAATATATTTTCAACAATGATTTCACTATGATTTTGTGAAAGGGTTTTACCGGAAAAAAATAAATCCTGCCCCACACATTGTTGAAATGCACTACTGTCGTAAGAGAAATTGTATTTTTCGATTCATCTTTCATAATCGACACTCTGAAATTCAAATGCTTATCAACTTCACCCATTACAATTTCGTTTTCGTTTTTCTCAATCAGGGTGAAAAATGTATCTTGTTCATTATTCTTTCTATCTGTTTTTAATCCGAAAACGCTTACTATTGAATTTCTTAATTTGAACAAAACAACAATCCAACCAGGTAATTTCATTATTTCTTTTGAAATTTCTTCTGCACTCTTTTCTGTCTTCTTTTGAATTTGATATGTGTCGTGGTAATCTACTTTATCAAATCCGTTCATAATCGTAGAATTTTCGGGAATTGTTGTCAGTTTTGTTATTATTTTCATTTTTTATTATATTGTCGGTTTAGTACGATACTGTAGTCCGCTTGCGTGCAGCGTGGTGGTGGCTTTATAAAGACGGGGACTCACAAAAGTTCGGACGAACAATACACTTGCTAATTCGCACAAATTTCTACGGGCATACACTCCCGCTTGCGTGAAACCGCTCGTTATATGCAGGCATTTTCAATATTTGTATCTATCATTTGATTCAATTTCTATATCTTCTGAAAGTATTTTACTAAATGTATTATCAACGACAAGCGATACTTTCAAATACACCGTTGCCGATTCTGAAGCAGCCATATAATGCTTATTCCAATCATTATTCCAAATATGAGGCAAATCTTCTTCATCTAAAACCATTACATCACTCTTGAAAATGAAAAAATCAAATTCGCATTCTACTTCAACACGGATTTCGACAAAGACGTCTTCTTCTGATATTTGCCTGACGTCTTCTACTTCAATTAAAGGGTCATTGATTCCTACTATTGACGGGTTTTCAAACTCTTGTCTAAATGGACTATCCTCATAGTCAAAATCACGATATAGTAAAAACTTCGATATTCTATTTTCAATTTCAATATTCAAATCAATATCCTTGTACTGCTTGTCTTTGTTTAGTTTCTCGAGAATATCATTTAAAATTCTTTGTTTTAATTTTATATGTTCATCAATAAATTTGTCTATATCTTCTATCACTTTAATTGCATTTTCATTAATATCGCTATCTTCTAAATCTTCTTTTAAATCTGAATGCAGTGAATAGTTTTTTTCGCAAAAGTCTTTGTGATTTTTACATATAAAGATAATTTCGGGGACTGCAAGTGTTTCAAACGGTTCCTCACATATACTTTTAATGCTTTCCCAAATCAAGGCATCTTTATAACCTTTACCTTCTGTTGTGAAAGGCTTCTTGCGTGCTAAATCTCTTTTCACAAGTTCTTTATGCGAAACAGAGGGGTACGGAATTATTTTAATTCCGAGTTTTTCTATCTGTTCTTTGGATATTTTGAGATAATTTTCAAATTCTTCCTTTATTAATTCGTCTGGGATAAGAGTATTTTCTATTTCTGTATTTGTCAATCTTTTATAGCCTGAAATATTGGCATCTATTTTCGATTTACATTTCTGTAAAATTTCTTTATATTGGTTTGTTGCTTCATCAATTACAACTTGAGGAATAAATACAAAATCCCCTGTAGATTTTACAGATTCGCAAAGATTTCTAATTTTTGCGCCTGTCAAACGATAATCGGAAAAAATAATATTTGTGTCAAGTACAATTTTCATAATCCATCGCGAATTTAAATTTTCTAAATTTCTGTTCTATATTTTTTAATGTCTCTCCACTTGCACTGTCGCTCTCCGCTTGTATATAACAAAGAAATATACGAAATCGCCTTCTTCTCCAATAACCACTTTTTCTCATAAAAAGTTTGAATTTCCGTTAAAATAGAGCTTTCGCCGGTTTCATAAACATTGGCAATGTTTTCTAATATTTCCCATTTTTCTATAGGAGCGGTTTCAACTACGTATTCATAAAGTTCTCTGCTATCGGTTTTAAGATGAATGATTCCTGTGGGGTCAATAATTTTTTGATATTTTGAAATAAAATTGGGTGAAATTAATCTTCTTCGTTCTTTCCGCAATTGAGGATCCGGAAAGGTAACCCAAATTTCGTGCACTTCATTTGTATCAAAATAATGTTCAATGTCTTCAATTTTAATACGTAAAAAACCTACATTTTTTAAGTTTTTTTCAATTCCGTCTTTGCAACCGCGCCATATCCGGGCTCCTTTTCTGTCGATACCGATAAAATTTTTATCGGGAAAACATTGTGCCATACCAATCGTGTATTCGCCGCGCCCGCACCCCAGTTCTAATACAATAGGATTGTTGTTTTTAAAGTAACTAGTGTGCCATTTCCCTTTCAATGGAAATGGCTCGTTTCGTGCATCAAAGTCATTGTGTTGAAACAAGTTTTCAAAGGTTTCGTTTTCTGCAAATCGTTTTAGTTTGTTTTTTCCCATAGAAATGGTTTAAAGTTGTATAGGAGGTATTCATTTTCATTTTTGTACGCAGATGACGCGGATGTTATAGATATGCGCAGATTTATATTGTTGAGTGAGAATTTATATTATCTTGTCATCTGTGTGTTTTTAAATTTCCATTTTTCATAAAAAGAGGCTGCCCAAGAAAAGCAGCCTCTATATTTATTGTTAATCTAACAGTTTACTTGATTGTAATTTTCGTTGTTGAAATGGTATTTGATTCCGTAACAACACGTACGACATAGATACCTTTGGCAACATTAAGGGTTATATCAGTCTTTACATCAGTAGCTTGACCTCTCCATACCACACGACCATACATGTCCATAATCTCAACCTGTTTGATAGCAACAAGATCCCGGTTAACAACCGTAACAACGTTGCCATGGCTGAATACATGAATGGAAGCCTCCTCGTTGACAACAATTCCGGAAAGCCTCTCAAAATAAGCCTCAATAGTAGCATTGGAGGTTACGTTGCTGAACGTATAAGACGTTATCATGCCTTCAGATACGCCATTTACCACAACATCCTTAATCCTGTGATTTGCATTGGGGGTAATATCAAAGGTCATGATTTCGCCATGCCTCACCATGAGCGTACCGATGGGCGAAATAGTTCCGCCTGTGTGTGCACCCGCTACAATACGGTAACGGTTAAGGTCAACACCGTCAA